>JAEEGJ010002669.1_pt1 | contig 83747 bp, 68 predicted proteins | sample 8958761 | NCBI WGS metagenome assembly JAEEGJ01 (sample SAMN16246546, study PRJNA631951) | gut metagenome | biome: gut microbiome; feature: rumen; material: RS-attached | host: Bos | place: Iran: Karaj | collected 2018-10
CATTCTTGTAGCGGTGACCTTGCTGATAGCGGGAAAGAAGATTTTCTACACATTGAAGAATGTGATTTGTCAAAAAAGGAATTGAATCTTAAAGTAAAACTATGCTATGACGACCAGGCAAGATTTCGAGCAATGGATTCGGAAATATAGTCAACAGATAGAGATTATCCGACAATCTTCTCATCAGTTGCACGCTTCAGTCAACCAGTTCTATGATGGGGACAAGCCCTATGGGTTTCATTTGGATCTTGTTGCCAATGGCGTGCATGAGTTTGGCCATCTGGTTTGTCGTGTGGAACATGATGTGCTTCCTCTTTTTATGGGGGCTTATTATCACGATTCCATCGAGGATGCTCGCATGACATATAATGATGTACGCAAAGAAGCCCTTCGTCTGGGACTCGATGTGGAACAAGCCTTGATGGCTGCAGAGATAGTGTATGCTCTGACGAATGAGAAAGGAAGAACTCGAAGCGAACGGGCTGATGAACGGTATTACCAGGGAATTCGCAAGACTCCTTATGCTCCTTTCCTGAAGATGTGTGATCGTTTGGCAAATTATCGGTATTCGGCAAGGGATGCCAATGAAGCGAATCGGCATATGCTGGAGGTATATCGACAGGAGATGCCCCATTTTCTGAAATCCATTCTGGTGGAGAGTGATGATATCAGATTCAGAGTACCAAAGGAGATGACAAGCTGCCTTTGACCTAATATATAAATGTAAGGAAGATAGTGAAAAGAACCGTATTCCCAATTTTGCTGGCAATGGTTTGTCTAGCAGTTTCAGCACGCAAGATTCAACGAATGAGTGGGAATCCCATCTTGCCAGAGTTTCATGCCGATCCAGAGGTAATGTATTCCCATCAAACAGGAAAGTTCTACATCTACAGTACAACCGATGGTGTAGAAGGGTGGGGTGGTTATTATTTTACAGTCTTCAGTAGCGAAGACTTGACGTGTTGGCAGCACGAAGGCATCATGTTGGATTTGGGAACTCAACAGGTTGTTTGGGCCAATGGAAATGCATGGGCACCCTGTATTGAGGAAAAACGTCAGGAAGATGGGACGTATAAATATTACTTCTATTTCAGTGGACACGATACAGCGAAGGATCGCAAATCAATAGGTGTAGCTGTGGCGGATAGCCCTACAGGGCCTTTCGTTGACTTGGGATACCCTTTGATTGATGAGAAACCAGAGGGCGTTCGAGGGGGACAGCAGATCGACGTGGACGTTTTTACAGACCCAGTCTCAGGGAAGAGCTATCTTTATTGGGGTAATGGTTACATGGCAGGTGCTGAGTTGAACGATGATATGGTAAGCATCAAACAGAATACTGTGACCGTTATGACTCCTCGAGGTGGTACGCTGGAAGATTATGCTTATCGCGAAGGAACCTATGTTTTTTATCGCAATGGGAAATACTATTTCCTGTGGAGCGTGGATGATACGGGAAGTCCCAATTATCATGTGGCATATGGCACGACAGACAATCCCCTTGGGCCGATTGAGGTTGCCAAGGATCCGGTGATTCTGATTCAGCGGCCTGAAAAAGAGATCTATGGTCCTGCCCACAATAGCGTCCTGCAGATTCCAGGGCGAGACGAATGGTACATCGTTTATCACCGTATCAACAAAGATTATCTTTATCCCCATGCTAAGGGACCAGGATTCCATCGGCAAGTATGCATCGATAGAATGGAATTCAATGAGGATGGAACCATTCGCAGGATTGTCCCTACCCAAGAAGGCATCCCTGCCATCAAGAAAATCAGGAGATAACGTCTAAGATTTTTGAGCCGTCACATAGGGAAGATAGCGGCGCATGAGAGGGATAATGAAGGGGTAAAGCACGAGAAGAATGCCGAAGGCTATGAGCAAATGCGGCACATGGACAAATTGAAGAAGGCGAATAAGTGGTTCGTGAGTTACCAAAACCATGATGGAATAGCGTCCTAAATAAGAAACGTAGGGAAGATGGCCTATCCTTCGACAGAAAAGGACCAAGGCTGCAATGCCAAGAAATCCACCAATATAATGTTGAATGAGAAGTAGTATCGTGTTCTCTGGAGTCCACCATCCAATTAGGAAGAAAAGGACAGTAAAAGTGGTGGCATAGTACCATTGCTGTAGCCTGTCGGTAAAGAAAAATCGGAATACATAACCGAAATAGAAGAAGAGCAGACCATCGAACATGCGATTGAGCGATGCAGGCAGATGGAGGGGAGAGTAGTTTCCCAATATGCATGATAATAGCAGGCAAATGAAACCTAATAGGGGAATGCTTCGGCAATGAGAGTGCAACTGATAAAAAAGAAGGTTGAGCAAAAACAATGCCCACAGAAACCACAATGGAATGTTGGGATAATCAGCGTAAGTGAGGAAAGCATAGAGTAAACTCCAATCATTCCCTGTGCTGAAACTTATCCCAAGGAATCGATTCGCTAAGATGGGCAGGAGAACCGAGGTGAACAGATAAAAGAAAAGGAAGGGGATGAGCAGACGCTTCACTTTCTTCTTGGCAAATGAGGTGAATCCATCATATTCCTTGAAGAAGAAGCCCGAAAGGAAATAGTAAAGGGGCATGCGAACCAACAACAGGAAATGATCTGAGGGGAGGTACACTTCGTAGGCCTCTTGCAAGTGGTAGAGGATTACCAATAGGATACAGACTCCCTTAGCTAAATCAAAGTAAGGAAGTCTAAAAGAAGGGGTATTTACTTCTGGACTTTCCAATGGTCGCTGCAGGCTTCGGGTGTCCAATTCTTCAGGAAACGAAGAACCATTTCTTTGTTGTAGCTCTCTCCGTTCTCCAGCATAGCAGAATCCTGCGTATGCAGAATCTTGCCTTGTCCATTCAGTATCACCAGTACAGGGAAGCCGAATCGACCAGGATTCTGAAGCCTCTCAGCTACCTGGCGACTCTTCTCGTCTTTGAGGGAAGTGTAGTTGACATGAATGTAGATATAGTTGTCTTGAAGCATCTTGAAGATTTCATCGTCCTTCGTGACAAAATCAGCAAACTTCAGGCACCATGGGCACCAGTTTCCACCTACTTGACAGAGCACGTGCCGCTGAGATTGTTTGGCTGCCTTGATGGCAGAATCAATTTGTTCGATAGGGTCGATAGATTCGTTGTAAACCTTCTTGAGTTGAGCATGAAGGGAGGCGGACAAGAGAGTCATCACCAAAATTGCCAGAAGTCTTCTCATAGAGCTTTTCTTATTTGGTTTTCCATAAGGAAAAAATGATTTATGAAGCAAAGTTAGCATATAAATCAATAAAAACCAAACCAGTGCTTCATCCTTTCATAAAATTTCGCTAAATTTGCGTGTAGACAACATAAAGAAAAAGGAATACAGACATGAAAGGCTACAAACAAAAGAAATTTCAAGGAGAGACAAAACGTTTTGTGCAGATATTGGAATTGCGTGATGATCCTGATATGATTGCCCAGTACCGCAAGTGGCATAGTCAAGAATATCAGTGGAAAGAGATTCGTGATGGTATTCGCGAAGTAGGTATCCTGGAAATGGAAATCTATATCTTGGGTACTAAATTGGTTATGATAGTGGATGCTCCCATTGATTTTGATTGGGATGAGGCTATGGCTCGTTTGGCTACTCTACCCCGTCAGGCAGAGTGGGAAGCATTCGTGGCAAAATTCCAAGGATGTTCTGCAGAAGCACGAAGTGATGAGAAGTGGCAGATGATGGAACGCATTTTTTATCTCTATGACTGATTGATGCATCAATTCATTTCCACAAAAAAGATAACGATAACCCCAAATACAATAGATATGAAAAAGAATAAATGGATGAGCGTGATAGCTTTCTTGTTGATGACACTTCCTGTCATGTCACAACCAAATGATACGGAGCTGGCAGACCCTAAGCCAGGACCTCAGGAAGCATGGAATGCATTGAAGAAGATAACCCTTGGTTGGGGAACGATAGATCAGCGTTATTCGCGCAGTCTGGTTCCTGTTACCAGCGCCAAGACGTTAACTCTCCGTGCTTGGAAAGGTGAACGGGTTGCTGCCCAAGCTGTGTTGGCTACTCCAATAGAGTTGCAGAATGTCAGTATGACGGTAAGTGATTTGAAGTGTGGCAAAAGTGTCATTCCAGCATCCAACGTGAAGAAATATTTTGTTCGTTATGTGATGACAGATTGGCACAACGACAAGAAGGACTCTTTCCTGCTGGCAGACCGATTGGATCCTGCAAAGACATTGAAAGTTGCAGCAAAGACAACGAGGCCTTTATGGCTAGATTTGAAGGTGCCAGCTGACGTAAAGGCAGGAACTTACAAAGGGGTTCTTTCGGTAGATTGTGATGGTCAAAAGTTGACGCTTCCTTTGCAGGTTCAAGTGGTCAATCATGTATTACCAGAACCCAAAGATTGGAAGTTCCATCTTGACTTATGGCAGAATCCTTATGCTTTTGCCCGCTATTATCAGGTTCCCTTGTGGAGTCAGGCGCATTTTGACCTTATGCGTCCCTTGATGCAGCTTCTTGCCAATGCAGGCGAGAAAGTTATTACAGCTTCTATCATTCAGCATCCTTGGAACAGTCAAACGTATGATCCTTTCGAGAGTATGATAGCCAAGATGAAGCAGTTGGATGGCAGTTGGAAGTACGACTACACTGTTTTCGACAAATGGATTCAGTTTATGATGGATTGTGGCATCACAGAGCAGATTGATTGTTACACATTGGTTCCATGGAGCTACATCTTTGATTATTATGATTGTGCCACAAACAGTGTGAAGACGATAGCCTGCCAGCCATCTACCCGTGAGTATCGTGACTTGATTCTTCCTTTCCTAAAGGACTTTGCCCAGCATTTGAAGCAAAAGGGATGGTTCGATCGAACTTGTATCGCGATGGATGAGCGTCCTATGGACCAAATGGATGCAGCCTGGAAGGTTGTAAAAGAGGCTGATCCCAATTGGCGCATCGAAGGTGCTGCCAACTATGATGTGGATTCAGAGATTGGTGACCGTGTGTATGATCTGAGTGTCGCTTATCAATACAAACTTTTGTCAAAGGATGTTTTGGACAGAAGGAATTCCAAGGGACAGAAAATTACTTTCTACACTTGTTGCGGTCCCGACCGTCCTAACACGTTTACTTTCTCGGATCCTGCGGAGTCAGCTTTCTTGGGTTGGCACGCGATGGCCGCCGGATACAACGGTTATTTGCGTTGGGCATATTGTAGTTGGACACCTCAACCCAATCAAGACAGTCGTTTTATTACATGGCCTTCAGGCGATTGCTATCTGGTGTATCCTGGTTGTAGCAGTATCCGCATGGAACGATTGGTGGAAGGTATTCAGGACTATGAGAAGATTCGTATTCTGAAGAAAACATCTACGGAAGCCCAATTAAAGAAATTGGATGCCATCTTAGAAAAGTTCCGTCCGAACACCTTTGATGAGTCTCAAAAGGCAGAAGACCTCTTGAAAGCAGGAAAAGATTTCCTCTTCTCCTTTTAATATTCAGTCTTGTCGGACTTCGCAGCCCAGTCACGAAAGGCTTGGAGAGCTTGCTCGCGCATAATCATACGAGTTGGAATAGAGCGCTTTGACAAGGGGCGCTCTATTTCGTCGTAGATAAATTTGTCACCAAAGTTGATTCCTTCAGCGTCTTGTTTGGTGTTTCCGTAGTAGATGTGTGAGATTCCTGCCCAATAGATGGCAGCCAGACACATGGGACATGGCTCGCAGGAAGTGTAAATTGAACAGCCTGTCAGTTTGAAGTTCGCTTTTTGTTGACAAGCAGCTCGGATGGCATTTACTTCAGCATGGGCGGTAGGGTCATTGCTTGCTGTTACACGATTGACTCCAGTTGCGATGATTTTGCCATTCTCCACAATCACAGCCCCGAAAGGCCCTCCACCGTTTTTTACATTCTCGATGCTCAAATCGATGGCTTGCTGCATGAATTCTTTATCTTTTCGTGTCATGAGAAATCGTTCCTTGATTATTTGCTGAGGGTTGCAGAAAGGTCTGTGGTGGTGTTCCTTCCTAATTGGGCAACGAAATGAATACGAGTGATTCCTTTGTTTTGGTTCTCAACTTTACGATAGGGTGAGGCTTTTTCTACAAACCATTTGCCTCTTACTCCTTGAATACGTAGCGTTAGGCTGTACTCACCTTTTGTAAGTTTAATGCTTTGTGGATCCACGATGCTCACTGAAGCTTCAGTCATCATAGTCCAAGTGAGTTTCGTGGATTTATTCAGTGTCTCGATATGATCTGTAATTTTCAAGTCATCCATTCCATTGAGCTCGCATCGGCGAGTAACATTTTTTACCTGTCCTTCATAGATGGGAGAAAGGTCGATAGAAGCGTAGCCTGGGTAAGCTACTTTACGATCTTTGAAGTCCACTCTGCCGTTCACTACCTGTAGCTGATCATCAAAAGTCAGCGTGTTGTGGTTATGGTTGTTGTAGCGATACACGGTCCAACGGTCGGAATTCTGCTTCATATTCCATATACTCAGATTTGCCTGCTCCAAATTATTGTAATTCTCGGTTCCCAAATCGAGTGCCCATCTCACACCGTGGGATTCGTAGATGAAGCTTCCCACGTCCATGTGAGCATGGTTAGCTTTAGCTGTTCCGGCTTTTACACCCATGAAAGCATCGTTATAACCCCACCCGCTTCGTGTCACGTAGACAGGATTGATACCATCTCCGGTCCAAGCAAGTTTTTCAGGCTGACCAGGTAGGGTAAGTGGGTATTTGTGGCCGTATATGAGGGCCGCAGGTGCAAGACGGTCTTGTGTGATAGATTCAGGATTGCGGCGATGAAGAATTCTCATCTGATTGTAGAGAATGGCTGGATCACGACTCTCGCGATAGAACCAAAAGGCTGTTGACGTTGCAGTTGAGCCATTCCCATTGTCGCTGTAGTTGAAACATCCCAAGTTGGGTGTACACATGTGAGTGATGTATTCCCCTGTCTTCGCGAAACCAGGAATCTCGCTTAGTCCAAAGTCGGATCCAAAGTTCTGGCGGATAGCTTCAATGAAGAGTACGTTGAAAGAGGTACCATATTCCCAGTAGCCAGGACCTTCGGGGTAGACGCCATCATTATCATAACCTTTCATGGCAAAGGGTTCGCCCCAAATGGCGCGGTTTACCACCTTAGCACAGAGTTCCTTATCCTGTTCCCAAACGGCCATTGCACCGCAGGATATGCCTGTGTGACAAACTTGGTTCCAATTGTTGTCACCCTTAATGTTGAAATGGTTGTCGAATGAAGGCCTCAATCCTTTTTCGATAATAGCTTGCTCAATGATGCTCCGTTCCTTTAGAGTCAGGTCATCATACAACCAGTCATATCCAATGGCAGCTGCCAGCGTCATCTCAGCAACATCCAGGAAATGGTTAGGGTTCCAATCTGTGAATTGGCACACATTCAATAGCTCAGATTTAGCATAGTCCCTGTACTTGGCATCTTTGGTGGTACGATAGGCATAGCTGGTATAGAAAATTCTCCTGAGAGCAGATCGACTGATGCCTAACAGGCGTCTGCCTTCCATTTTCCTTGTTAATAGGTTATAAGGCTGTTTGGATAGTTGATTTGAGACATCAATGATACTCTGGTGGATTTGACTCCATATGGAATCTCTCTTGATGTCTTTCAAGAGTTTTTTCTCTTCTCCTCTCAAAAGAAGTAGGCGGGGATGCTTCCTCATCTTTTGAGACGATTCCACATAATTCTCCCATTCATTATCTGCACTCAAGGAAGCTGCTTTGATTCCTAGCGTCATGAAGGCAAGTGCCATTAGCACTAAGGCAAATCCTTTTCCTAATGTTCTTTTCATAATTTTCGTTATTTTTATTTCAATTTTGCGGTAATGATGTTGATGGAGAAGGGTTCTACAGGGAAGCAGAGACGAGCCCCGTTATTTTCCATGTGAACCTTTCCAGATCGAGGAATGATGTTGAATGGATATTCCTTGGTATTTTCGTCTTGCCCATCTTGACTGTTCAGCCGAATCATCTCAGCTGTTTTGACTGAACCATTGGAAAGGTTGATTGTGCCATCAGTACCCGTATTCCCGACATTCACAACTTTAATGTATATAAGATTGTTAATCTCGTCGATGGTCACGTTGTGATAGACGCCTCGCATGGATGTGTCCCGATGTTTACTCTGGAGTTGCAGCTTGTCATTAATATAGGTGGCCATGCTGTCTCCATCCACTTCGACACGAAGGTCGTACCAGCGTCCTTCTTCCACCTTGTAGCCTTGTCCTGCGGTCAGATTAATGCGGCCACCATCTTTACTTTGTTCGATGTTGTTTATTGCATTGCCCCATCCTCCGACATTGAACCAGTCGAAGTCTTTATCGTTTTCATAGTTAAAGACCATCAAGAAGCCTTCGTCTCCACTCTCTTTGTGTGCGCGAACCTTGTAGGTGTATTTCTTGGCGGCAATTTCAGTGGGACAAATCCAAAGATTGCCTTGTGTTTCACCAAAATTGGTTACAGAACCTTCTTTGATAATCCATTTTCTTTTGGCTCTGATACGTTTGGGACCATCTGGGTTTTGATCTGGAAAGGGAGTGCTCCAATCCTCGATGGCAGGCAGAGCGATGATTTGTTCATCAATGATGACTTGCGGATCCTTAAAGGTCGCCTTGGTGTTCCAGGCTGAGACACCGATGTGAATGGGGTTCTTTGTTTCCTGAATCTTTACTTCAGGGAGTTCCCATTCCATTTCGCTGTTTATGAGACGCGTACCAACATGAGTAGAAAAAAGTTGCTGCACCCAATAGCTGGGTGTCCCAAATGCATCGCTTGAATTGAAATGGATCAAATCTGTTGGCCAATTGGAAGCATTGTCGTTGACAAAGAGTGGTGCGTAGGAATTCATCTTGACGATGTCGCTGTTATGTTCCATACCAATCATATAGACCGCTTCTCCCAAGGCTGCGTTCATGTTTCCAACCTTACCGAATTGTGAGGTTACGGCATATTCGCCAACATAAACGCCAGGACCTTTTCGGTCATAGTTGTTGTATTTGTTGAAAGCATCTGCAAACCACGATGGATTGCGATAATAATGCTCATCCACCAGTTCCACAGGTTCTTGGCTTCTCCAGCTCGGCCAGTCGGTCCCCCATGCTTGTACGTTCCCAACACATTTCATGTTTGGATACTTGCTTTTCACAGCATCGTAAAAAAGACGGTATCGTTCAAAGTAATGGTCACTCATATCCGAATTGTCGTCAAATCGATTGTTGCCATTCTCGTTCCCAATTTCCAAGTATTCAATATTGAAGGGCTGGGGATGTCCATTCTCAGCTCTCATCCTGCCGAATCTGGTGGTGATATCTCCGTTGGCATACTCCAGGGCATCCATGCATTCTTGAATCCAAGGCTCCAATTGGTTAACGGGAGTGACGCCTCCGTGCCAGATACCTACGTTGACTACATATAGTGGTTTGGCGCCAATATCCTCAGCAAGTTGCAGGAATTCGTGAAATCCGAGACCATCACTTGTCCAATACTTCCAATTGGCATTATAGTGGCCAGGACGTTTCTCGATAGGTCCTATGGTACGTTCCCAATGGAATGCATTGGTGGAGTCACCTTGTCCTTCCACATAACATCCCCCAGGGAAACGCATGAATTGCGGTTTCATTTTGGCAAGCATTTCTGCTAATTGAGGGCGGCATCCATTAGGGCGACCTTTATATGTTGGAGGAAACAGACTCACCACATCCATCTCAATGGTGCCAACTCCACTCATCGTTAACTGGAACAATGCTTTAGGGTCGTTGGCTGTAGGTATTAGAGCTGCCTCCATTTTCTGCCAATGTTTACTGAGTTTCCCTTTCAGCTTTGTGATGCCTAATGTGCTTCCGTTTTCGGAAACTAAAGAAATTGTTAAATTGCCAGGTTTTCCGCTAATGGCACGAACCCATAAGGAGAAGGTATATTGCTGTCCTGCGACACAGTTGATACCCCAGAATCCCCCGTTTGTAACACCTCCCCCAGGAGTCTTTACGTTCAGTATGGCAGCATGGTTTTGTGCTTTGTTAAGCATGTTTTCTGTGGTACGTTTCAGAGTTGTTCCTTGTCCGATGGTGTTCCAAGCCATCGCCTCTTCAGGATTCTCAGGATTGGGGCCAGCAGGATGTGGTCCATCCTCTTCGAATGATCGGTTGCGTATCAGTTCAGCATAGAGTCCGCCATCTGCTGCATGATTGATGTCCTCAAAGAAGATGCCGTATAGCATAGGACTGATGGCTACGCCTCGTTTGTTGAGGTCAATGTCGATGCTTATCTGAGCATTTAATCCACTCGAGCAAATTGCCAGAATTAGAAGAAACAGATATCTTTTCATGAGATGTGTTGAAAGCAAAAAAGAAATTCTGTACAAAAATAGCAATAAAATCTGATATGCCTCTTTGGGAAAGAGAGAAAAATTAATTTCCGGCAGGTTTCGTTATTTCCAAGAAAGGAGAATAGGGCCACTGAAAAGAATCGACGTCATCGGGCTTAGAAGGAGAATGTTGAACAGCTTCAGGACGAAGAAACTCAGCGATGGGCAGTTGCAATGCTATGATCCCATTCACTACCATTTTGGCTATCTCGTAAGCTCCATAAGCATTGAAGTGGGTGTTGTCTTCCAGATTCTTGTCTTGTCCAGGGAATGTTCCCGCAGGGTATTGGACAAAAGCTTTGCGCGAGCCCTCCACGCCAAGCGTCTCATAGAAAGTGCGAGTCATCTCGTGCAGTTCGATGACAGGAACTTTCAGGTCTTTTGCTACCCATCGCATTGCTTCTGGATAGTTGTCGTGTGTCTCCTTGATTCTTCCATTTTCATCGAAGAACCTTCGTTGGGTAGGAGTGATGAAGATGGGGCGAACATTCTTCTCGCGTGCTGCATCCACGAATTGTTTCAACGCATAAGCGAAGTTGTAGAAGGCGCCACTTCCCAAATATTTCTCTTTTTGGTCGTTATGTCCAAACTCTATCATGAGGTAGTCCCCTTCTTTCATCAGGGTGAGCATTTTCTTCAAACGTCCCTCTGCCAGAAAGGATGTTGCAGTTTCTCCGCTCTCGGCGTAGTTGGCAATGGCCACCTTGTCGGAAAACCATCGAGGTATCATCTGTCCCCAGGAAGCCCAGGGTTCGCAATCTTGGTCGACAACCGTAGAGTTGCCGCAAAGCCAAATCGTATGAGCGTCTTCAGCGGGAGTTATTTGGATGGATGACAAAGTTGGTACATCGCCGTTGAACTCCAAGGTAAGGCAATCGTCCCATACGAGTTTCTTCCCTCCCTTGGATTTTGTTCGCACATAACTTTGTTTGTTATCAGGCGTGCGGATGACATCATCGCGCTTGTTTATGGTAAAGGTATAGGTTTTGAATTCGCCCTTCTTGGTTTCTGCATTCTCGACGTATAACCGCCTGGCTTCAGCTCTGACGGTAGTGCAGGCCTTTTTCTTCTTGTTCCCAAGGGTTACCGTAACACGATAATTCCCATCAGGAACTTTCACGGAAAAGTATGTGATGAAAGGTGCCAACTGATAGGTCTCAGTTTGCATGTTTCGTGCTTTCTCCACAACCTCTCTGAAGTCATACCCATAACCTCGTTCTGTCGTGAATGTGTCAGTGGGGTTTACTTGGATAGCATTCTTCTCTCGTCCATCGAAAGAAAAGGTTTGGCTCCAGGAAGGTGTTGCTCCATTTAGTATAAGGATGAATGCAAAGAGGAATTTTCTCATTGTTGTTTCTTTCTCTTAGATTGCGTGTCGCCAGAGCCCACTTGCCTTATTGTTTTTCAGCTAATCGTTTCAGCAACTCGACAGTTACTTGCCAGATATGTTCTACTGTGGATAGCTCTACTCGTTCAGAAGGACTGTGAGGTTCATTGATTCTAGGACCAATGGAGGCAATTTGTATGCCAGGGAACTTTTGCACGTAGTATCCTGCTTCCAGTACAAAATGCATGGCGGCTTTTCGCGGGCGGAATCCTAGTACATCCATGAAAGTTTGATCCACCATCTGCAGGAACTCTGAGTTCTCGTCTTCTTGCCATGCTGGAGCCCTCATGATAATCTTGCAGGCAGCATCCTGCTCGATAACTATGTGTTGGATTTTCTGAACCAATCCTTGCATCTGATTGTCAGAGAAACTTCTGGAATGGGTAAAGAAGTCGAAATAGGCATTCTGTTGTTTCAGGAGACCAAGGTTGGAGCTCATCTGCACCACATTTGGCATGTCTGGGCGCATTTTCAGCATACCATTGGGCAGACTTAAGATGGTATCCATGAAATTGACGACATCCTCTGGCGCTATCACGTCATCGACAGGTTTTCCCTTAGTGATACTCAGTTTCAGACCTGGGTCAGTCTTGCTGTAGGGCTTGATGGCTTTGTTGAAAGCAGCCTTCAGCGAAGTTTTCATCTTGTCGATGTTCTTTTCTGGGAGAATCAGACAGGCACGTGCATAGCTGGGAATGGATGCCGCTGCGTTGCCTCCTTCGAAAGAATGACAGGACCAATTGGTGATCTGTTTGTTCATCTTCGTTAGGATTTCTGCCAGCAGAAGGATAGCGTTGGCTCTGCCTTTGTTGATGTCCACACCCGAATGACCACCCTGTCCTCCTGAAATGGTTACATCATAGAACATGGAGCCTAATGGTGTCTTGAGCCTTCTGGCACGCATACCGATTTCCTGAATGCAGGCTCCTGCGGCAGCCACTGTGATGGAGTCGTAGTCCTCAGAATCCAGGTTGATGACCTTGCGCCCCTTTATGAAATCTGTGGCCAATGCTTCAGCTCCAGTCATGCCGTCTTCCTCGTTGGTAGTGGTCAGCACTTCCAGAGGTCCGTGTACGATTGTGTCGTCCTGCAGGATGGCCAGCGCCATAGAGAGTCCTATGCCATTGTCTGCCCCTAAAGATGTGCCGTCTGCTCGCATCCAACCGTCCTCGATGATGGGCTTGATGTTGTCGTGAAGAGGGTCGAAATTCACTCCATCGGCTGCCACGCAAACCATATCCATGTGGTTGAGCAGAACGATGGTTTCAGCATGCTCATAACCAGGTGTAGCAGGCTTGCGTATCACCACATTGTTTTCTTTGTCACGCTCGTATTCCAATCCTAATTTTTCGGCAAAGCGTGTCAGGAATAGAGCAACCCTATCCTCATGGTGAGAGGGACGGGGAGTGCGGTTCAGTTGTCTGAAAATCTTGTAGACAGCGTCCACAGAGGGTGTAATTGTCATTCTAAATTTCTTTTGGAGGATTTTTGTTGTTTTTCTAATGTGCAAAGATACGCAAAATCTTTTCATTATCCTAAAAAAACAAGTGAAAAAAACTCTCTGGGGGAAAGAAAGTGCCGATAGAAAAAAACAAGGTGCCGAATCCGACACCTTGCCTTTAATCATGGCCCCTTCGTCCGATAGTTTCTTCTGCTTATCTCCCGCCACGGCGGCCTGAGGTGGTCGTGCCCGTTGAACGGCTGCTTGTGCTGCTGCTCGAACGGCTGCTTGTGCTGCTCGATGTGTTGCTCTGCGTCGTCGTACTAGTGGAGCTTGAACGGTTGCCACGTGTGCCCGTGGTGGTGGTTCCCTGTCGTGTAGTGCTCTGCTGGGTGCTCTGCTGGGGTTGATTGCGATAGTTGATCTTGGGCGAGTTCGTGTTGCCGCTCACGTCGCGATAGCGTTCGTCCATCGTGCGGTTGTTTTGATTGGGATTCTTGTAGTTGTTGTACACGATTGGTTGATTGCGTTCCTTCAGATTTGTGCCAAAGTCATTCTTCAGGTTGTGACCAAACATTTGGCTGCCCATGATGTGATGATGATCGGTATAGTGGTCAAACCCACGATAGCGGTCGGTATAGAACCCTGTGGAGAAGTGTATTCTGCTGTGTCCTCCATCATAGATCTTGAAGTGAGAAGGAGCATCGAAGAAATAGAAGTTGTGGTTGCTGTAGATCGTGTAGATGCGCAGCGCCCACTTGCTGCCCGTACTGTAGATGGGACGATAGAAATAATCTGATGCGATGAACTTGCTGTACTGGTAATAGGATAGCACGAAGCGCATGTCATCGTTGCGGTCGTCCAACAAGCGATAATACTGGTAGATGGCATCGCGATAGCCGTAGACAACATCGTCCATGATGTAGTTGGCGGCTTTGATGAAGTCATAGTTGATTTCATAGCAGTCATCATACTGTTGTATCGTCAGGTCCAGTTCGTATGCCATACGGTCCGTCAGGAATCTTGCGCTCTTACGAATCTTGGACTTGCTCATAGCCATGCAGCTTCCAGCTACAAAGACCATCAATAGGGTGATGAATAACTTTTTCATAATATTTCTCGTTTAAGTTGTTTACTGAGGGCAAATTTAGTCTCTTTTTGCGTTCCTTCCAAGAACTTTTCCTCTTTTGTGAAAGGAAAAACCCTATTCTTTTTCCCGTTTCCCTATTCTGGTATTCTTGTCATTGTTTTATTTCCTCTTTTTTTCGTGATTCAGAAGCATCAGTTCAAGTAAAAAGACGTAACTTTGCAGCATCATAACATGAGAAAACATTAAGACGATGGCTAAAAGTGTCCTAAATTCTGTTGTATGTGTGCTGACCTTCCTGATCACTCTTCCTGTTTATCCACGCGGAGCTTATCTCTTTGCCCACATGAAGGATGCGGATTACGGGGCTCTCTATTATTCAGTTTCCTTGGATGGCAAGAAGTGGATTACCCTGAATGGCTACGAACGCATCGACTCTGAGTACTTTGGGCATCCCAACATCGTGAAGGGTGGCGATGGTGTCTATTATATGATTGCCGTGAGCCGCAAGCCAGTAGGGCGGCTCCATACTCCTATTCTTTATAGTTCGAGGGACTTGATCACGTGGGAGAAACGCAACCTCGACCGCACAGCTTTCGACAAAGTGTCAGAGATTGGATATCAGAATGAGAATGGCTTCATTGGTGCGCCCAAGTTGTTCTATGACAAGGCAAGCGACCAGTTCATCATCACGTGGCATGCGTTCCGTCCAGGAACAAAGGACGATGACTTGTGGGAATCCATGCGCACTTTCTACATGTTGACATCCGACTTCCAGTCTTTCACTTTCCCAGCCCGTCTGTTCAATTTTACTGGCAAGGATGCCCAGATGGCAACCATCGATGCCACCATCGTCGAGCATCGCGGCATTTACTATGCTGTCATTAAGGACGAGCGATGGCCTCGCACATCATCCACAGGCAAGACAATTAGGATTGCTCAGGCAAAGCATTTGACGGGTCCCTATTCCAATCCTGGCCCACCCGTTACTCCTGCGTGGCGTGAGGCTCCTACGGTCGTTCCTCGGTTGAAGGGTTCCGGATGGAACATCTATGCAGAGGAATATCCTCAGCGCTACAATCTTTTCCAGGCTCCATCGCTCTCGTCTGATACTTGGATGCCTGCAGAGATAGATGCCCCAGAGCGGGGACGTCACGGGTGTGTAATCAAAATCAGCAAGAAGCAATACAAGCACCTGCTGAAAGCTTTCCCATAAGTTTCTTCTCGTTTCTTGTATTAAAGAGGGAGTAATTACCAGATGTCTTCTGGAGTCTCAGGATTGTCGTAAACCTCCTTGGCGCAATATTCCAGATAGTCCATGTAGAGGTAGAGTGTGATGTCGTCTATCACGGTCTTGAAACGGATGTAATAGGTCTCGTCTGGATCCATGGTTTGACGTACGATGATGCGTCGAGAGTTGAGTTCGCTTTCGCGTGCAGGTTTGCCTGATCCTGGTCCTCCTGCATAATGGATGGAAGCGCCCTTCATGAAGCCCTTGTTGCGCAGCTGCTTGTCGATTTCAGCATCGTAATCTTCGTCGCCTGTGTCTGGCTCCCATCCCAAGAAACTGGGGAAGGAGAGGGTGGTCGTGTTTACCGTAGTGGGACCAATGCGCAGGTCCAAAGGGATACCTTGTACGGCCAGGTGGTTCTTGTCTTTTCCCCAATAGAATTGAGCGATTACTCGACGCTTACCTGTATTGTTGACAGCATAGCGTATCTCGTAGGTGCTGCGTTTGGGAACGGGAGGAAGGCGGAAGGTAACGTCCTGAAGGCCGCGAATGGTGAACTCATCGCCATCGTAGTTGAGCCAACCATTGCCTAAGCCTGTCCAGTAGAAGAACTGGGTGTCGTCTGAGATATCTACGTCTTCCAGATAGCGGTATTCTGATGTTACTGGGATGCGCACGTTCATGTGGGGAACGTCCATGATGGGCGACATGCGGATGTCGTTGTTGATGAATTCAGGCATCATGGCCGTCACGTCCCATCGGATGCGGTTACGGACCAGGTTGTTGCGTGTTTTCTCATCATATACCAACAGCTTGTCGATGGGGTAGAGCATGCCGTTGCGCACGTTGTTCTTGCCTGTCAGATTGGGGGCTCCAATGCGGATTCCCACCTTGTCAGGATCGCAACTCAACTCATGGTAGTTTCCGTGACGTCCATTGTTGAGGTTGGGGAAGCGGTTCAGGAAGATGCCGTTGCTCTCGTGGCTTTCATAGATCTTCAGCAGGCGGCGTTTGCCCATTGTGGTGTAGAACTCGCTCATGGCCACACCCAGCGTACCTGTGCCTGGGATGTAGCCTACCTCGTTGTAGTGATGCACGAGCTTGTCAGTCGGCAAACGTACGGGCAGAAGATGGTAGGTGACGAAGCGGTTCAGCAGGTTGTCTTCGTCCTTGTAGTCCTGGTTCCGTTTGGCTTCAGGGTAGATGTTCTGGCTTTCCAGATACTGCATAATGTCCTCTGGCGTGACACTCAGGGGTTCCTTCCCCAGCAGTTCGCGCCATACGCTGTCCGTTTCTGCGAAATAGGTGTAGCCGTAATAGCGGTGCTCAGGCGTACAGAAACCAGGGGCAGGCACAAGCACAGAACCTGCCACGTGGATGGGTTGGATGCTCTTTATGATTTCGCCTCTTAGGAATTTGTCTTCATAGACATAGTCCGTATGGAGTGTCAAGGTGTCGATGAGGCCTGCAGCCATCGCCAGCATGGATGCGACATAGAATCCCTCTTCCCTGTCGTCCACATAACTCTTCAGCAGGTGCCCCAGCGTGTTGTTCGAGGGACAGATGACAGCGTTCATCGAATGGATACAGCCGTTGAGCAGGGGAATATCGTGGTTGCGCTCGTCCATAGGAGCGTCGTTTATCAGGTACAGATCCTCGTTCTCGTATTTGTTGGGCTGATGAACCACGAGACGGCGGTCATACATGTTGGCCCTGGGGATTTCTGCATCCTGCAGGATGGGGAACGAGGTGGTGAAGTAAGTCATGTCGTCGCCTCCGTCGATGATGCTGTTGTAGGCGATGACCTTGCGGATGGAGTCGAGTGTCAGGCTGTCGCGGAAGCCGTTCCAACTGGGCGAGTCGATGATGTCGCTTGCTGCCAACGTGTCCAGATAGAGCTGGATGGCATCGTTGGTAGGCGCGAAGACGGTGTAGTGTCCGCGGGCGGAAAGCAGCTGCCCCAGCGTCGTGGCGCTTATTTGACTGACAGGTACCTTGAAGAGAATGTCGGTATAGGTGCTGTATACGTCAGCATGCTTCTTCAGATAGCTTGTGACGCTTTCTTCCTTGAAGACATAGCGGGCAGAGGTGTCAACCTCCTCTTTGCATCCGATGAGGATGAGCAGAGTCATGCAGAGTGGGATAATCTTCTTCATCGTTATTTTGCCATTTTGTCTTTTCATGTTGTTTAAGTTTCGCTTGTTGTGGAAGTCGGACTTTGCCGTTGATGTTCACTTATATTCACACAAAGATAGGAAAAATATATCCATTCCTCTCTTTTCCTTTCTTCTTTTTAACGTTTTTTTCATCAATCTGTAGTCAACTCTTGTCAATTTGGGGACAAGGGCACATTTGTTTCAGAAAAAAAATGTAACTTTGCGATGAAACTTTACTTTAGAACTTATGATGACACGCAGACTTTTTCTTGGAGCAGTTCTTCTGCTCTGTTCGATGGCAGGTTTTGCCCAGTTTCCCACTCCCACCATCACTTTCAGACTCTGGCCCAAGGGAGCGCCCACCAGCAACGGACTGACGGGACCTGAGAATGACCAGGGACTCCACGTGAACAATGTCACAGATCCCACGCTGACGGTCTATGTTCCCAAGAATCCTTGCGGCATCTGTGTGCTGGATTGTCCTGGTGGAGGGTATTTCGACGTGTGGATTGGCACGGAGGGACACAATCTTGCCCAGTGGTTCCTCGACAACGGCATCGTCTATGCAGTTCTCAAGTACCGCCTGCCCAACGGACACAAGGAGGTGCCGCTCGACGATGTGCACGAGGCCATGAAGATCCTCAAGTCCCATCAGCAGGACTACGGCTTCCGTCTCCTGGGCATCCAGGGCTGCTCGGCTGGCGGACACCTGGCTGCGATGTCCTCCACCCATTATGCCAAGCCTGAGGAGAGGCCTGATTTCACCATCCTCTACTATCCCGTTGTCACCTTCGATCCTGCGTATACCCACGGCGGGACGCGCGACAATCTCCTGGGAAAAGGTGCCAGCAAAGAGCTTGTCGATGAGTACAGCAACGAGAAGAAGGTGACCAGCGATACTCCTCCTGCCCTCATCTTCCATTGCACGGACGATGGCCTGGTGCCAGTCTACCATTCCATTGCCTACTACCAGGCGCTTGTCTCGAAAGGTGTCCCTGCTTCCCTCCACATCTATCCCAGTGGTGGGCACGGCTTCTGTGGCAACACTTCCTATGCCTTTGGCGAGCAGTGGCGTGGCGAGGTCATCCAGTGGCTGAAGAGCACCATCCTGAAGAATCCAAAGTAGAAGTAGAGTCGTCATTTTTATATGAAGTTGCGAAACATTCTGTGGGGTGTTCTCCTCGCCGTCGCCCCTTTCACATGGGCGGCACGTCAGGACATGCGCATCATGACGTTCAACATCCGTCATGGCGGTATCGATGTGAGTATAGGCAACGGCCAGAACACATGGGAGAACCGTGCTTTGGCCATTCATCGATATGTGGACTCTGTGCAGCCTGACCTCATCGGCATGCAGGAGATTGTACGCACACAGTTGATGAGTCTTCTCTCCGGTATGCCTGCCTATTGCACGGTGGGGCGCGGTTGCGACAACGGTGCCGATGAGGGACGTGTCACCGCCATCGCTTATCGCACTGACCACTTTCGTGCGCTGGCTTGGGACACTTTCTGGCTTACTGACACGCCCTCTGAGGTGTCGAAGGTCGAGGGTGGCATCAACAACCTCACCGCCACGTGGGCAATCTTCGAGGATAAGCTGTCAGGTGTCCGCTTCGGCTTCTGCAACACGCATCTCAGCACCGTTTCGGCTGCCATCCGCAACTACGAGATACGTCTTATCAAAACGCGCATGCGAGACCTCAGACAACAGTATGGCCTCACCAACTTCTTTCTGACGGGCGACTTCAACATGCGCATCTACGAGAATGCCGATGGCTCGAAGGCAGAGGATTTCCAGGGCGAGAACTATGTGCTGGCCTCCAATCTGGGTGTGTCCATGAAGGATGCGTGGAGCTTTGCTCCGCAGCTCTATAAGCGTAGCACAGCCATAGATGGTGTTGACTATATCTTCGTGACGAAAAATGTGTCCTTTGACCATGTGCAGAGAGATCCGCGCGAGGATGCTGACGGATACTTCCCCTCCGACCATTATCCCTTTTGGGCCGACGTACACTTCACCACCTCTGCGACCGAAGATGCGCGTGCTGCTGTGCGCGAAGCGTGGTGCGAGATAGACAGCGTCTGCGACTATGCGTATATCCGCACCAAACTCCTTACCTCGGCCGACCAGCTCAGCACCGACGGCACAGAGCCAGGATATCCCGTAAGCAACATCATTGACGGGAACACGTCTACCTTCACACATTCGCAATGGAAGGGTACTGCGCGTCCTCAGCCTCACTATGTGCAGGTGGAGCTCAGGCAACCGGTTGCCAATGTATGCTTCACCTACCGACGGCGCGATACCGGCTCTGCCATCGATGGCGTGCGCGACCGTTGACAGGATGTCATGGTCACCGCTTCGGAAGATGGAACCCAGTGGGATTATGTGACCGAGTTCCACGACTTTGGAGGTGATGCCCTGCGTACCTATACCAGCCCCCATTTTCCCTTGCGGCGCCCTTGCCGCCACCTGCGCTTCCATGTCATGCATACTCCTGGCGAAGTGCTGCGCAACAACTACCCCCAGTACACCTGTTCTGAGTTCCAGCTCTACGAATATATCCTTCTCAACAGCTGCCCCCGCAAGGCAAGCCCTGAGGTCTGTGCCGCAGCCGATGCGTTGGAACTGCTGATAGCCATTACGGAAGAACTCATCGAGAAAGGGACTGTCAAGCGAGCGGATGTGGCCGCACTGCAGAGTGCCACGCAACTGCTGCGCGAAGCTCGCCTGTCCTATGCCACTGCCATCAGCCCGCCCCCAGAGAAGCATGGTTCGCACGACAACATCATCTCCATCTACGATCCCATGGGCCGTCTCCAGCCGTCGCTGCAGCAGGGAGTCAACATCTTTCGCAAGGCCGACGACACCGTCTGTAAGGTACTCATCAAATAATCTCATTTTTTTCTAAAGTCTCCCAGTTGCAATTCTTGTGTGCCGTAGGTGCTCAGGCGCAGGCCGAGTCCTGCATTTGCGATTTTGGAGAGGGCATTGTCGTCTTTATCGTCTTCGTCTTAGTTGTCGTCCTCGTCAATCCCCGTTTCTTTACGGTTATAGGTTGGCGAAGGAGTCTCGCAGGGATATGAAAAAAAGTGCATGCAAAAATGGGGAGATTACGATGAAAAAGGAAAGAAGAAAGAACGTGTTGAATCGGACAAATCAACACGTTGAAACCAATGACTCAACACGTTGTCTTTCCTGAGAGATATGCTGTCGCCCTCATTTCCTATGAAAAAAACTTGCCTGCTTTTTCTGCTTATTCCAAATAATGTGTAAATTTGTGGAGAAAAACATGAAAATGATATCGTTATGAAGAAGTTTTGGAATCTGTTTTTGCTGCTCTTTATCCTGGCGCAAGGCTTGCTGGCCGAGAAAGTTATCCATGTAGCCCCTACGGGCAACGACCTGAATCAGGGCGATGAGGCTCATCCCTTGCTGACCCTGCAGAAAGCTGTTGAGCAGTCTCGCCGGCAGAGGGCTGGTGCGGCTGAAGTGACTATCCGGTTGGCAGAGGGAGTTTATCCTATCCGTCATGCCATTCAGTTGGGAAGCCAGGACAGCGGGCTTCGCATCGTGGGTGATGGGAGAGGTCGGACCCGCATTACGGGGGGAGTGGAGTTGCCTGCCTTCCAACAGGTGCGTGAAGGTCTCTGGCGGACCGATGTGGGTTCTCTGATGGCTTTGGGCGGTGATGTCGCCCAGCTTTATGTGAATGGCGAGAGGGTTGTTTGCGCGCGTACTCCCAACGGACTGAATACCTTCAAGACAGGGAAGGCTGAAGAGTGGAAAATGGATTCTTTGCCTGACAACTACCGCTATCGCATGGCTGCGCAAAGCATCCAGCTTCCAGACGAGGCTTCCGCTGTGCTGAGGAAGGCCCAGGCTTCCCCTTCAGGGATGCGCATCGTGGTGCTTCATGCTTGGGACATGACACGTCGCAGTGTGCAGTCTTTCTCAGCAGATAGTGCTGTCGTTTTTGTTTCAGGTCAGGCAATGCACACCTGGAACCGCATGGACAGGCCAGGTGCTTCGCTTTGCTATCTGGAGAACGACCGCAGTTTCCTGGATGCTCCTGGCGAATATTTCCTGGATCGCAGCGAGGGCTACCTTTATTATATCCCACGCGAGAACGAGAGGCTGGAGAAGGCTGTTGCCACCGTTCCTGTCCCTTCGCAGTTGCTGGAGATGAAGGGAACCGCTGAGAAGTGGATAGAGAACATCCGCATAGAGAACCTTACACTGGAGTATTCGCGCTACAGTATTCCCTGGCAGGGCAATGAACCCAACCAGGGAGCTTGCTTGACTGACGCCTCCGTGTCGGCTGAGTATGCTCGAAATCTGACGCTGCAGAACGTGGAAGTGACTCACACAGGAAACTGGGCCGTCGAAATGGGACTGGCAAGCCGTGACTGCAGGGTGGAGCATTGCTATCTTCACGACCTGGGAGGCGGGGGAGTGAAGATAGGCACCTCTGGGATTCCTGACGATGAGGAGCACGAACTGTCATGTGGGAATCACGTGGTCAACAACATCATCTGTCAGGCTGGAGAGACCTTCCCTCCAGCGGTGGGTATCATGCTGCGCAACACCAGCGATAACGAGGTGGTCCACAACGACATATCGAATCTCTACTACACAGGAATCTCTGTGGGATGGGTGTGGGGCTACGCTCATTGCCCGTCAGTGCGCAACACCATCAGTTACAATCATATACACCACATCGGATGGGGCATCCTGAGCGATATGGGAGGCATCTACACGCTGGGAAATTCAGAAGGCACACAAGTGAGCCACAACCGTATCCATGATATCTATTCCTATGGCTACGGCGGTTGGGGACTCTATCCAGATGAGGGCACGACAGGAATCGTGATGGAGAACAATCTTGTCTACAACTGCAAGAGTTCCGGCTTCCATCAGCATTATGGAAAAGACAACATCATCCGCAACAATATCTTCGTGAACAACATCAAGGCGCAGTTGGAAGCAACTCGCGTAGAGCCTGACCATCTGCCTTTCACCTTCACAGGAAATATCCTGCAATACAAAGAAGGTCAGATGTACGGCATCAATTGGGATAAGGTGAACTTCCAGTGTGACAAGAATATTTACTGGCGAACGGATGGTGAGACTCCCTCGTGGAACGGCCTCTCGCTGGCTGAGTGGCAGAAGAAGACTGGCAAGGATCTGCACTCCCTTATCGTTGATCCTCGATTGGCTGACGTCGCGAAAGGGGATTTCACTCCCAAGAACAAAAAAGCCCTGCGTAAGATAGGTTTCAAACTGTTTGATCCCATGCTGGCAGGTGTGGAAGGCGACGAGGAATGGATTCGTTTGGCTCAGCAAGATCCTAAGAAAGCCCAGCTTTACGACGAGATTGTGGAGAAGCTGAAGAAGGAATGATTGCTATCGCTCTTGTTTAAGGAAATGTAAAATATTTTGTATAGTACATATTGTTTTGTCTGCTCCACCTTCGTTCCAAAGAGAGACGAAGGTGGAAAGTTTTCGTTTGTTAAATAATTGGTTTTTATTTGTCCAAGTCAAGAAGAATGCTTAATTTTGTGGGATATTTCTAAAGAAAAGGACTCAAGACAGATATGATTTTACGCAGAATGACAGTTTTCTTGCTGGTGCTGCTGCTTGTTGCAGGATTGCAGGCAAAAGTTGCAGAAGCGACGCAGGTGAAGCGTGTCAGTATGGAAGGATACATTGGCAAGCGGGTAGATGACTGCATTCGCAAGCGCGTGATGGGGCAGAACGTGGACGAACTGGTTGAACCTTTTAAGCTCCAGGACGAGACGCAAGGCCGATGGGCTAGCGAGTTCTGGGGGAAATGGATACAGGGTGCCATGTCGTCGTATCAGTACAACCAGGATCCAGCCCTCTATCAGAAAATCAAGGATGGAGCAGAGAAACTGATGGCTACCCAGTTGCCCAATGGCTACATTGGCGACTATGATACAGACCACCAGCTGAAAGGTTGGGACGTGTGGGGGAGGAAATACACCCTGCTGGGCTTGCTCAAGTGGTACCGTCTGTCAGGCGACAAGAACGCCTTGAAGTCCGCTTGCCGCTTGCTCGACTACACCCTGACGCAAATTGGTCCTGGAAAGGCTCATATCTATTCCACTGGATTTTATCGAGGCATGCCTCCCAGCAGTATTCTCGAACCTGTCATGATGATGTATAACCTCACGAAGAATCCACGTTATCTGGACTTTGCGAAGTTTATCGTGGAGGATGACGAGAGTGCCGATGGTCCCCGCTTGATTGCCAAATGCGATGAGCCTGTGGCAGAACGGTTCCCCCTCAAGGAAGGTCAGTCGTGGTGGAGTTACGAGAATGGGCAGAAAGCTTACGAGATGATGTCGTGCTACGTGGGACTGTTGGAACTTTATCGTGTGACGGACGTGGAAACGTATCGTCGCGCTGCTGAGACAGCTTGGCAACATATCGTGGACGAGGAGATCAACATCTGCGGCTCAGCTGCCAGCCAGGAGTGCTTCTATCATGGCAAGGAGGCTCAAACGCGTCCTGCCTTGCATACGATGGAGACTTGCGTCACATTCACCTGGATGCAGTTCAACGAGCGATTGCTGGAGTTTTCGAATGACAGCAAGTATGTGGATCAGATAGAGCGTACCATGTACAACGCCCTGATGGCGAGCATGAAGGACGATGGCAGCCAGATTGAGCAATACACTCCCCTGGAAGGTTTCCGCCGCGAGGGAGGGAACCAGTGCGACGTCCGCATCAATTGCTGTAACGCCAATGCTCCTCGAGCGTTTGCCATGATTCCGCGTGTCCTCTATCGTACGCCCCAAGAGGGTAGGGTGGATGTGAATCTCTATATTCCCAGTACGGCCACCATCCAGCTGGGCAAGCGGAGCCTGGAGATAACCCAGGAAACGGATTATCCCAAGACGGGTGAAGTGGTGCTGGCGATGACTCCAGACAAAGGGAAGGCACTGGTCGCATCCATCGCGCTGAGAATTCCTGAATGGGCAAAGAACGCACTGGTGGAGGTGAACGGAGAAGCCGTTGGAGGAGTAGTTCCTGGAAGGTATTGTGTAGTGAGCCGCGAATGGAAAGCTGGCGACAAGGTTCGCCTGAGGATGGACATGCAGGGCAAAGTGGTGGAGCTGAACGGATGTTTGGCTCTGGAGCGTGGTCCTGTGGTGTTTGCGCGAGATTCGAGGTTCAATGACGGATACATCGATGAGGTGGTAAGTGTTCCCAACAAGGACGGGCAGGTGGAGTTGAAGCCCGCCAATGCTCCTGGTGGCATGTGGATGGCCTTTACCCTGCCTATGGTGCGAGGAGCTTATTCTGACAGTTCTGTAGACACTCGCCAGATTCACGTCTGCGACTTTGCCTCAGCAGGCAGCACGTGGGACGAGAGCGTCCGCTATCGTGTCTGGCTCCCCAAACTGCTTCATCCCCAAGAGAAAAGATAAAAAAAGAATGAAAAAGAAGTTGCTTTAGAGAGCGGACTTTCAAGAAGAAGATAGAACAGATAAATGAGAATATATTGGAAATTGATGGCATTGGGCTGGGTCCTCATGGGAGCGCAATCCCTGACGGCCCAGACGGTGAGTGCCTTGAGGATAAACGAAGTAATGTCGGCCAACGTGGATCAGTTCATTGATCCCAGTTGGAACTATGGAGGCTGGATTGAAGTCTACAATCCCACGGTGAGGGATATGAACCTGAAAGGTCTGTGGGTGAGCGATGACCCCAACAATCTGAAGATGTGTCACGTGACTCAGGATACGCCGATTCCTGCAGGCTCTTTTGCCAATCTCTGGTTTGACCATCACTACATCAAGGCCGTTAGCCAGATGAACATGAAGCTGGATTGCGACGGAGGAACCATCTATCTGAGCAACAGCAGCGGACGCATCATCGATCAGGTGGAATACCCTCCAGCTATCCCACGCGCCAGTTGGGCACGCACAGAGGACGGCAAGGGAGAATGGGGCTATGCGTCGAATCCCACTCCCCAGGCAAGCAACGAGACAATCGTCTTTGCACAAGAGCGACTGGAGGCACCCGTCGTCAGTCACGACAGCCGACTCTTCACCACCACGTTGCATGTCACAGTAGAAATCCCTGAAGGCTGCACTTTGCGCTACACGATGGATGGAACCACCCCCACCTTGACGAGGGGAAGGACCAGTATTACAGGCGGCTTCACAGTGGCTGCCTCCCACGTCTATCGCTTTGCCCTGTTCAAGAATGGTTATTTGAGCAGTCCTGTGGTGACGAGAACCTATATCCGGAAGGACAAGAATTTCAACCTGCCAATCATGTCCATCGTGACGAATCCAGATCACCTCTACGGCAGCCAACTGGGTGTTTTCGTCGTTGGCAACAATGGCCGTGCAGGAAAAGGTACTGGTCAGCGATGCAATTGGAACATGGATTGGGATCGTCCCATCAATTTCGAGTATTTCTCCCCAGAGGGCAAGTGTCTGGTCAATCAGGAGGCTGAGTTGAGCCGATGCGGTGGGCACAGCAAGGGATTTACGCCCATGAGCTTCAAGGTCCATGCGTCAAAGGAGTTTGAGCATCAGAACTACCTTCCTTACCAGTTCTTCCGCCTGAAGCCTTACCTGAAGCACAAGGCACTCCAGATTCGTGGCGGAGCGAATGATTTCTATTGCCGCATCAAGGATGCTTCTCTGCAACACGTGGTACTTACCAGTGGCATCGATGTGGACCTGCAGGCCTATCAGCCCATCTGCCATTACATCAATGGGCAGTATATGGGTACCATCAACCTGCGCGAGCCCAACAACAAGCACAACGTCTATGCCAATCATGGGCTGGACGACGATGAGATAGACATGTTCGAGATTGAGTGCGACAGCTGTTATCGCCAGATGTGTGGAACGGATGAGGCTTGGAAGAATCTTCTCAGCCTGAGTGCCTCAGCCAGCGATCCTGTCATCTATGAGCAGATCAAGAACAACATGCTCGACATCGATGAGTTCTGCAACTATATGGCCATCGAGCTGTATCTTGGCAACAATGACTGGCCCCAGAACAATCAGAAGGGATGGCGCCCCATTGCAGAGGACGGCAAGTTCAGATTCGTGCTGTATGATATCGACGATGCCTTCACCAACACAAGTCCTTTCGCTGTGTTCCAGAGCAGGCAATGGTTCACCTTCTGCCAGCTGTATGATGTGCCAGGTGTGAGCCATTTCACACGCGAGGTGGAAATTGTTCCCCTCTTCCTCAACATGATCAAGAATGACCAGTTCCGTCGCCAGTTCATCGATGCCTTCTGTCTGGTGGGCGGCTCTGTCTTTGAGCCCACTCGCGCGATAGCTATCGTTCGCCAGCTGGCCAATGCTGTGGAGCCCATGCAGATCAAGGAAAGCGGATACGAAGGGAGGAATGTGTCGCCTTGGGGGACTGCCAACACCGTCATCGACCGGTTGCAGAATCGTCAAGCCATCGCTTACTCAGCCTTGAAGAGTTACGGCTCTTTCGGCCTTTCAGGAGTCACTCCCCAGGACATCCAGATCTCTGCCAATGTGGAGCAGGCTCGTCTGCTGGTGAATGGTCAGGTGATACCTCTCAACAAGTTCAGCGGCAAGCTCTTCCCGCCTGTCACCCTCAAGGCTCAGGCTCCCAGCGGATATCGCTTCCTGGGATGGAAGGCAGAAGGCGGAGGCCTGTTTGGCAACGAAGAGTCGATCTTTGGCCTTGGTTCCAACTGGCTTTACTACGACGAAGGTGAGATCTCAAGCATGAACTGGCGCATGAGAAACTATTCTGCAAGCAAGTGGAAGACTGGTATGGCTCCTTTGGGCTACAGCAACATCTTCAAGGTGAACACCCAATTGGACTATGGCGAGGATTCTGGCAATAAGCGTCCCACTTATTATTTCCGCAAGGGGTTCATGATAGACGATGACATCAACGAGAACGACGTGTTCCATCTGAACTATTCACTCGATGATGGATGCGTTGTCTACGTGAATGGTCAGGAGGCAGGACGTGTCAATATGGGTTCAGGAACAGTTACCTACAACACTTTCGCCTCCACCTCGGCCAGTACGGAACCTGTGACGGGCAGCATGGAAATCCCTGCCAGCATGTTCATCGAAGGGACCAATGTGATAGCAGTGGAGGTGCACAACATCAATTCCGCCAGTACAGACATTTGTTGGGATGCAAGTCTGACGCGCATTGTCACCAGTGAAGTCTCTGAGGTGAACTATGTGAGCACCCATGAGGAATATCAGATGCCTTCCTCGCCAGGCAAGATCGTCCTGGAAGCATGTTTCGAGCGGATTGCCAACGATGCCGACAAGACAGGAATCCGTGGCGTGTTGATCAACGAGGTGAGTGCAGGCAACAGCATCTATGTGAACGAATATTTCAAGAAGGAAGACTGGATTGAGCTATACAATCAGACGGACCACGACATCGACCTCAGTGGCATGTATCTGAGTGACGACCTGTGGAATGCCACCAAATATAAGATTTCGGCTGAAGGTACAGAGGTAAGCACCATCATTCCTGCCAATGGCTATAAGGTGATTTGGTGCGACAAGAAGGAATCGATGAGCGAGCTGCATGCTCCCTTCAACCTGAAGAACGAGGATGGCTCCCTGGTTGTGCTTACCAGTGAAGACCTTTGCTGGCAGGATACTTTGATTTATTGTGCCCATGATGGGAACCAGACCGTTGGAAGATTCCCTGATGGTGGAGCCCAGCTGTACGTGATGTCCAATCCCAGCATCTGCAAGCAGAACACCATGAACAGCTATACGAAGGAATGGATCGTGCCTGATGAGTACAATGGAATCAGCGAGACTCTGATAGCCCACAGCGGTGGGTTAGGCATCAATTGCTCAGCAGGCATGCTGAACTTGAAGAGCGAGGAGAATCCAGACGTCGTGCTGTCGATATATACCCTTGGCGGTGCCTTGGCTATGCAGAAGAAGCTGAGGCTGGAGACAGGTCATGCTCAGGAGAGTATCCTGATGCTGATGCCTGGCGTCTATGTGGCACGCATGAGAGACAGCGAGGGCAATGAATGCTCCACAAAGTTCGTGAAGAAGTGAATGTAATCTGGAAAAATAAAAAATGACATACGATATGAAAACAGGTAGAACATTGAGGAGAATGCTCGCAGGTGTGCTCCTCGCGGCGGCAATGGTCAGTTGTACAGAGCAGGTGGACACCTCTGCCCGCTATGTTTTTGCGGACGAGACGGTCTACAGCTATCTCTCCAAGCATGAGGTTTATTCTGAGTATGTGGACCTTCTGAAGAAAGTGAAGGTGAGCCAGATCTCCTTGTCCACGTTGTCACAATTGCTCTCAGCCCGTGGAAACTACAGCGTGTTTGCTCCCACCAATGAAGCCATCCAAGTCTATTTGGACAGTCTTTATGCGAAGGGTATCATCGATGCTCCCTCATGGAACGGGTTCCGCGACAGCGTCTCTTTGGATTCCATCCGCGAGGTGATCGTCTACAACAGCATCATCGATGGTGGCGACGATTACGACCCATACGAGACGGGGTCCTTCCCTGTCCAGAACGATGCTGAGTTCAGCTTGTCGAACATGTACCAGCGCAAGCTGGTGGTGAACTATTGCGATGATCCTGACAGCATCTGGATCAATGGCTCTCCCATCGACATCCGCAATCGTGATATCCGTACTGTGAACGGCATCATCCAGCAGATGCATCAGGTGGTTGCCCCCACCAACAACTCCCTTGGTTTCCTTCTCGAGCAGATCATCAGCGAGAAGATAGAGGGATTCTACGTTGCCGCACAGCTGGTTCAGGCGGTGGGTCTGATAGATACGCTGCTGGTTTGGCGCGACGACAAATACGAGAAGATGTATCAGGAGGGACTTATCAAGGATATTGCCCATACCTCTGGTATTGGTTACACGACAGGTAAGGTGCCTGAGCATCGCTACTACGGCTATACCTTCTTTGCTGAGACGGACGAATTCTGGTCGGCTGAACTGGGCAAGGCTCCCCTTGATATTACTGTCCAGGATGTGGTGGACTATCTGGTGGAGAAAGGCTATTATCCCAATGCGGATATCGACGAGAACTATCATCGCGAGAACAACATCCTGAATCTCTTTGTCACCTATCATTTCCTGCCCATGCGATTGGCCAACAACCGTCTGGTGCTCCATTGGAACGAGAAGGGTTACTCCAGCAACAATCCCCAGCCCACAGTGGTTCAGTATGAGTATTATACCACGATGGGTAAGCGCCGCCTGCTCAAGTTCCTCGAGAGCCGCGAGAGCAATGGAGTCTACATCAACCGCTTCCCCAAGATAGACAATGGGCGCCATGGCACCTATCACGAAATCTCGTGCGACCCTGACAAGGTGGGCATACGTGTGCAAGACCCCATTGTGGAGGGCGAGTTCAACGTGCGCAACGGCATCATCTATCCTCTCGACCAGATTCTGGCATACACAGAGAATGTCACCAACAATCTTCACAAAGAGCGTATCCGCTGGAATATCATGGCAGGCATGCCTGAGACGATGAACAACGACATACGCCTCCAGTACCGCTATGTGGGCCAGCGTTGGGGCTTCCCCTTCAGCAGCATCTATCCTTATCTCGACGATTGCTTCATTGGCGACGACAGTTACTACTTCTATTATAATGGATACAACGAGGGAATGAAGAATTTCCAGGGCGACGAGTTGAATATCCGTGGAAATCTGGATGTCACCTTCCGTCTGCCGCCTGTTCCTGCCAAAGGTGTCTATGAGTTGCGCTTCAACATCCAGTCCGATGGATACAATCGTGGTATGGTGCAGTTCTATTGGGGTCCCGACAAGGATAACCTGGCTGCCATGGGTATTCCTTTGGACATCCGTATGAGCGGATTGGAGCGTCGTACCACCGCCGGCACCTTCCCCAGTCATGTGGGATGGGAATTGGATGGCGACGATGACGACTACAACGCTGAGATTGACAAGAAGATGCGAAACAACGGCTTCATGAAGGGAGCTGAGATCTATTGCGATGGAATTCAGGGCCTCTCCAAGATGGCGCGTGCCGATCCATTGATTGTCCGTCGTATCATTGTGCGCGAGCCCATGGACCCTGATGAGACCTACTACCTGAGGTTCAAGACCGTGCTCGATGATGCTTCGCGTGAGTTCTACGTCGACTATCTGGAATATTGTCCCAAGGAGGTTTACGACAATCCTGAGGAGCCAGAGGACATCTGGTAAGTCGAGGACTTCTCCATTTATTTAAGTTTCTGGAGTAGTTAGGTAGTCAGTAGTTAAGACGATAGTTTTGTCTGCGTGTAAACACTTTGCACATACTATCGGCTTAACTACTGTCCGAAGGACGAGCGAAGCGATATCTACTTAACTCCAAAAGAAATGGTAAATGGTAAATGTTTAAATGATAAGATGGTAATTGTATGAATGAACTCGATTTCCTCGGAACCGCCCTCGGCCTCCTCTATCTCATCCTCGAGATACGCGAGAACCACTGGATGTGGGTCGTAGGCTCCATCATGCCCCTCATCTACATCTTCGTCCTCTTCGACAAAGGACTCTATGCCGACTGCGGCATGGAAGTCTACTACTTCCTCGCAGGCATCTACGGCCTCTTCTACTGGCTACGCCATCGCACAGGACAGGGTGCCACCCAGCGGCCTCTCCCCATCAGCGTCACCCCCACCCGTCTGCGGCTCCCCCTGCTCCTCCTTGCCCTCCTCCTCTGGGTACTCCTCGCCCTCTTCCTCCTCCACGCAACCGACAGCACCGTCCCCTGGCTCGACGCCCTCACCACCGCCCTCTCCATCATCGGCCTCTGGATGCTCTCCCGCAAGTACATCGAGCAATGGTGGGTATGGTTCATTGTCGACGCCATCTCCGTAGGCCTCTACCTCTACAAAGGCATCTACGGCCGCGCCCTCCTCTACACCATCTACACCCTCATGGTCTATTTCGGCTACCGCCAGTGGCAGCGCCGCATGCGCCAGCAAGAATCCAAAGTTGATTTAGAAGGTTAAAGGTTACTCCATTTACCATTTAGCCATTTACAATTTACCATTTTGGTTAGAGGTTAGAGGTTAGAGGTTAGGGGTTAGAGGTTAGAGGTCTTCGTCATCGTCATCGTCATCGTTATCGTCGATTCTTCGTCATCGTCATCGTTATCGTCGATTCTTCGTCATCGTCCTCGTCCTCGTCCTCGTCGATTCATCGTTATCCTCATCGTCAGACTCCTCCCCCCCCCAAAAAAAAATCGCTCCCCCCAGCGAACTGGGAGGGAGACGAAGCACATAATTAATTTAAACCTAATACATATGAAAAACTAGAAGGACTCTCTCAGCTCTTCTTCGCTTTCTCTGCTGCTTCAGCAGCTTTTTTTGTAGCCTTTTCAGATTTTTCTTTAGCCTTCTGTGCAGCATCAGCAGCCTTCTGACTAGCCTTCTCAGTCTTGATAGCCTCATCGATGATCTTCTTCTTGTTCTTCACCTCAGCCAGCTGAGCCTTCTTCTCCACCATTTGGCTAGCCAGAGAAGAATCCTCTGGATGCAGTTTCTGCTTAGCTTTCAGAGTCTTTATTTCCTGATTCAGGATCTTCAGTTCCTGCTTATACTGGTCACTCTTTGCCTTGTTGTCGCTCAGGCTGTCAGCGTTCACCAGGAGGGGAGCGCAGAGCATCAGCGCAGCGATCAGATACTTAATTTTTTTCATATTCAGTCAAGTTTTAATTGTACGTTTTTATTCCTTTATTAATTCATTTATTCATCTTTCAGCATGCAAAAATAAGTCATTTTCTTCATACGACCAAATTTTTCACTTTTTTTTTCATTTCAGCCCCCAAACTCCCTTACCGCGAGCGGACCAAACGGAGATGGTAGGAGGCTTTTGCACCTGCATTTGAAACAGTCGTATTATTTGCAAAAGAGAAAGATTTCAATCCATCCTCGCAAAGATAACGTACGGTATTATTCTTTTCATCTACTTCAGATAAAGGCGTTCCGCCCAAAGTTTGCAATGCCTCATTCAAACTGGTCAATTTGGTTCCACCATACAGGTTCTTTAACTCCTTTGCCTCCTCTGCAGTAGGTATCCTCCAACCCGTTAATCCTCCTTCAGTATACTCAGCTGCTATTTCAACTGCTTGCTTAGGATTTCCTTCGTTTGCAGCAGAAACCACATCAGTCCATTCCATCAAAGATAAATAGAGATCCTCTGTAATAGCCAAATGTCCATTGACATTCTGTTGGGCCCCTTCTGCATTTGGTCCGAAGTCAAATTCCACAGTTTCCACTTCTCCCCAATCTTCCATATAAATCAATCCGGTAACATCAAACGCATCATTACCTCCTTGGTAATTACCAACAAAATTATATGGTTTATTCCGTTCCAAAGGCTTTCCATAAACGTAACTATACGATTTCTGTTCCGTATCACTCGTTATGGTTAAGGTAAATGTGGTGGTAGATCCTACAGAAGGGTATACCATCACCTCACTAGTCGTCCACGCGTCATTTTCTTTCTTCAATTCAAAAGATTTTGCTCCAGAGCCAGAAAGTTCTCCATTCAATTCGAGTGTTGTATAAATGGGACTTACCGTCACGCCTATACTTTTTACATCCTCTGGCAAACCTGACAAAGTCATGCTGATTCTGGCATTTTGTTGCACCATCGTGATGTTCACACTTAACGCTTTAGAAGCTACCGTAACATCTGCATACCCTAAAGCAGTCGCATTTTTTGCCACAATTCTGTATGATCCAGGACTCAATTTCAGATTCAATGTCTGGTCACCCTCGTTCAAAGTCTGCTCCGCCACTTTCTTTCCAGAATTATCCAAAGCATAAATACTAATAGGAAAATCTTCCTTCGAGAAAGATGTAGTAGCACGTGTTGTAACCTTTACGTTCTGTTTCTCCATCTCGCTCGACAAATCTACCTTTTCACAACTCGTCAAAATCCATGGGAGGATCAACAGAAAGACACCTAAGAAAAATGTATTCTTCTTCATTTTTTTTTTTTTTTGGGGGGGGGGGGAAAAACCGCCCCTACGAACCAATCGCAAGGGCGGCTAAAAATCAGTTAAAACAAGAATATTCACTTCACGCGGCCCAGATAGGAGCCGTCGCGACTGTCGACCTCAACGGTCTCTCCTTCTTCGATGAACAGGGGCACACGGATCTCTGCACCGGTCTCGACACGGGCGGGCTTGAGGGTGTTGGTGGCGGTGTCGCCTTTCAAACCTGGCTCTGTCCAGACTACCTGCAGATGTACCTTGACGGGAACATCGGCATAGAGAACGGTCTCTGTGCTGGCATCTACCACTACCTCGACGTTCTCGCTCTCTTTCATGAACTTGACGCCGTTGACCTGGTCAGGGGCGATGGTGATCTGCTCGTAGGTCTCGTTGTTCATGAACACGAGGTCGTCGCCGTCCTTGTAGAGATACTGGTAGGGACGACGCTCCACGCGCACGTCCTCGAGGCGCTCGCCAATGTTGAATCGTTTCTCGATGACTCCACCGTTGACTACGTCCTTGAGGGTGACGTTCATGATGGTGTTGCCCTTGCCTGGCTTGCGGTGCAGGAAGTCGATGCAGAAATAGAGCTTGCCGTCCATGCGGATGCAGGTGCCCTTCTTGATGTCTTGTGAATTAATCATAAGGTCTTTTCTTTTTGAATATGTTATTGTTGTTTTTTTTGTCTGTTTCGACTGAATTCGGAGACAAAGGTAAGAAAAAAATGTGAAAAGAGAAACGTTATGGGAGAAAAATCAACGGAAAGTTTTGCAGATTGAAAAAAAAGTCCTAATTTTGCACCCCGAATCCAGATTATTGAACAACAATAAAACGATTATAAGATATGAAGAGAACATTTCAACCCCACAACCGTCGCCGCAAGAACAAGCACGGTTTCCGCGAGAGAATGGCTACCAAGAATGGTCGCCGCGTATTGGCCAGCCGTCGTGCCAAGGGCCGCAAGAAGCTGACTGTTTCTGACGAGACTCACGGTAAGGACTATTAAGCATTGGCTGCAGGATTTGCAGAGATAAAGGAAAGAGGCAAGCGGGGCTTGCCTCTTTTTTGGGCTAAGTGTAAAAAACGGTTAGCGGTTAGCGGTTACTCCTTTACCATTTCTTGCGCTCCAGTGGGTGCCCAGGCGCAGGCGGAGTCCCATTTCTTGCGCTCCAGTGGGTGCTCAGGCGCAGGCGGAGTAGTAGTTAAGTAGTTAAGCCGATAGTGTTTGACGAATCGACGATGACGAGGACGCTAACCGCTAACCCATAACCGCTAACCTATAACCTCTAACCTATTCTTCGATTCCTATCATTAACTTCTTCTGGAAGATGGCGGGAAGATTTGCCACAAAGCCATAGGCCTCGTTGCCGTTGGCGATGAATGGGCCATCGGATACGGCATCCACGTGCCAATGTTCCTCGTCGAGCGGCCTCCAGTCGTCACACTCAAGCGTGAGGGGATCCATCCTGCCCCACAGTTCTCCGTAGCCGGTATGTTCCTCGCGGGAAGTGAGAGCTTCCGATACGTTGAGTTTCAGGATTCCGTTCTTGTAGCTGTACGTTCCAATGTATCTCTCGCCCCAGGGGGTGATGGTAAGCTCGAAGCGGCTGCCCTGTATCTTGATGGCTGTACGGATGATGGTTTGCTCTCCGAATCTGCTGTACCAGCACCAGAAGCCTTGGATGTCCTCGGACTTGGCGTTGACAGTCTTGCCTTGCTTGAAGAGTATCATGCTGAGCATTTCTTCGTTTCCCTCGACAGACTTGATGGTTTCCTTCATCACCAGGACGGATTTGTCGTAGAGCAGACCTGGAACGGACTCGTATGTGCCACCCTCCCATGTATACTTCACTACGCCGTCAGTTACCGTGTAGCCACCACGGAACTGCACCTCGCCGTTCATCTTGAAGGTCACCTGATCCTGAGTAAACGTGGCAACATAGTCGTCGTCTGTACTGTTGATGGTCCATGTGCCCACCAGATCATTCGTTGTGACAGGTCCGCTGGGTGTGTTGGGTCCTTCTGGCTCATCGTCGTCACCACAGGCTGAGAGGGTGAATACTGCTGCGAAAAGGCTTGCGAGAAGCCAAAGATTCTTTTTCTTCATGATTTCCAATGTTTTTTTGTTTATAAAAAAGTTTCTTACTCGTCTCCATTCTTTCGTCATCGCAAAAGGGGAAGGTGAAACAGCCATCGACGAATACAACCGCCCTTTTCATCTCAACCCCTTATTCCTGGTTAACAATGTTTCCCGTTGCAAATATACAAAAGATTTTTGAATCAAGAAAAGTAAAAGGAAAAAAATAGAGGTTAGGGGCTAATCCATTTAGCCATTTACCATTTAAACGGTTAGCGGTTACTCCATTTACCATTTACAATTTCTTGCGCTCCAGTGGGTGCTCAGGCGCAGGCGGAGTCCCATTTAAACGGTTAAAGGTTAGCGGTTACCGCAAAAAAACAATGGGCTGGGGATTGCCCTCTCAGCCCATTGCTTTCCTTATATTGTTTGTCTTATGTTATTTCACGCTGAACTTATAGATGGTCGTTGTGTTGTATTCCTCACCTGGAAGGAGTGTGGTGGTGGGGAACTCAGGATGGTTGGGGCTGTCGGGATAGTGCTGGGTTTCGAAGCAGAGGGCGCTGCGTCTGGGATAGGCGATGCCTTTCTTGCCGATGAAGCTGCCGTCGAGGAAGTTGCCAGCGTAGAACTGCATACCTGGCTGATCGGTATACATGTCCATCTGGACGCCGCTGGTGGGGTCGTAGAGGGTGCCTGCCACAGCGTTGATGTCGCCATTGGTAGCCAGGATCCAGTTGTGGTCGTATCCGTTGCCGTTCTTAATCTGCACGTTGGTGGTGTCGTCGATGCGGTCGCCAATGCGGGTGGGGGTGCGGAAGTCGAAGGGAGTGCCCTCGACGTCAGCAATCTCGCCTGTTGCCAGCACGTACTCGTCGACGGGAGTGTACTGGTTGGCGTTCAGGTACAGCACTTCGTCGAGAGCATCCTTGGTGGGGTCGCCGCTCAGGCAGAAGTAGCAATGGTTGGTCAGGTTGAGGACGGTGGGCTTGTCGGTACTGCCCTGATAGGTGATGGCCAGGGAGTTGTCGTCGCCCAGCTTGTAGGTGACCTTCACGCTGATGTTGCCAGGATAGCCATCCTCGCCGTCAGGACTTGTGGTGGTGAACTCGAGGGTCTGGTTGTCCACCTGATTGGCTTCCCAGATGCGGTTGTGGAAGGCAACGGGGCCGCCTCCGTGGAGACTGTTCATGTTGTTGTTGGCAATCAGCTGATACTCTTGTCCGTCGAGGGTGAACTTGGCATTTCCGATGCGGTTGCCATAGCGTCCGATGAGGGCTCCGAAGTTGCATCCTTCGTTGCCGAACTTGATGTAGTCGTCGATGTTGTCGTGTCCCAGGCAGACATCGATGAGCTGGCCGTCCTTGTTGGGCACCATGATGCTGACGATGCGTCCTCCGAAGTTGGTGAAGCAGACCTCCATGCCGTTGGCGTTGGTCAGGGTGTAGAGATCCGTCTCTTCAGACTGGAAATTGCTGCGGAGAAGTCCGGATTGTGTGGGCTGCTCGGCTTCCTCTTTGGGTTTGGACTGGCAGGATGTGAGCATCCACAGGCCTGCTGCTGCAATCAGGAGACTGCTGGAAAGAAACTTTTTCATTTTCTGTTCGTTTTTTTAATAAGGGTTAATTATAATGTGAATTCGATAAAATCTGCCTCTCAAATTTCTTCTTTCAGGCAAAAATACCACTTTTTTCATAGACCACAAACTTTTTTTTCACAATTCGTCGATAAAATGTGCGCACATATAAAAAAAATGACTATCTTTGTGGTAGAAATAACAAAATCTCAAAAAATGAAAAGGCTTTTCAATACAAGAAAAATCATTCTGGTGTGTCTCTCTGTGATTGCGCTTTATTCCTGCACGGAGAATGTCGACACTTCTGCACGCTACGTCTTCAGGGAAGAGACGGTGGCAAGCTATCTGGAGAAGCATGCGGACTACAGCGAGTATGTGGACCTGCTGAAGAAGGTCAAGATCAGCCGCATGAGCAACTCATCCGTTTACCAGCTGATGTCGGCTCGAGGAAACTACACGGTCTTTGCCCCTACCAACGAGGCTATCCAGAACTATCTGGAGGAACTGGTTGAGCAGGAGTTGATCTCAAGCCCCTCGTGGGATGCGTTTACGGACAGCGTCAAGCTCGACTCCATCCGAAAGGTGGTTGTTTACAACAGTATCATCGACGGTGGCGACAACAGCGACCAGATGTATGAGGTGGCCAATTTCCCCGTCATCAACAACGCTGAGTTCCCCATCGGCAACCTGAACGACCAGAAGCTGACCATCTATTGGCTCGACAATGAGCCTGACAGCCTCTTCATCAACGGAGACTGCCCCATCGACGTCAACAATCGCGACATCCCTGCCATCAACGGCTATGTTCATCAACTCCACAAGGTCATCGCTCCCAGGAATGTGACCGCCGCCGTCTATCTGCAGGAGATTCTCGACACCCAGAAGGAAGGCCTTCTCGTCATGGCTCGATGCCTGCAGGCAGCAGGCCAGCTGGACACTCTCGACGTCTTCCGCGACGAAGTCTACGAGGAGCTCTATCAGACGGGCCAGGTGCCAGACCTCATCGGTATGACCCAACATGGTTTCGCAGAGGGAAGTATCGGCTATGCTCCCAAGCATCGTCTCATTGGCTTCACCATCTTCGCAGAGCCTGACAGTTTCTGGCGTGAGCAAGGCATTGATCCCACCGATCCTGACTTGCTGCAGAAACTCGTCCAATGGATTCTGGATAATCATCAGTATTCCGATGATGACGATTTCGTGACAGACACAGATTACGAGAACCCCAAGAACCTGCTCTACCAGTGGACCACCTACCACATGCTGCCCATGAAGTTGGCTGCTGACAAGCTGGTAATCCACAACAACGAGTTTGGATACAACACAGGCAATCCCTACAATTACGCCATCCCCGTTTACGAGTACTACACCACGATGGGTGAGCGCCGCCTGCTGAAGCTCATCGAGACAAAGGCCAGCAATGGCGTTTGCCTGAACCGCTTCCCCAACATAGATGATGCTCGCGAAGGTACAGGTCTGGAGATATCCTGCGATCCTGACAAGGTGGGCTGTCTGATTGACAGAGAGGGAGAATTGGCCATTACCAACGACATCATCAACTGCTGCATCTATCCCATCGATGCACCTCTCTCCTACAGCGACGAGGTTCGCAACAATCTCGCCAAGGAGCGCATCCGTTTCGACGGCATGAGCCTCTTCCCTGAAGCCATGACCAACGATATCCGCAAGAAGGCTGCCACTGAGGAGCGCTATCAGCATGTGCATATCCCCAAGAACAGCACTTACCAGTACTTCAAGAACTTCAGCATCAACGACGATTGCAACTTCGTTTACTATAATGCTTATCAGTACGACTGGTGTAACCTGAATGCGGATGAGATGAAGGCAGTAGGCCGCTACGAGCTGATGTTCACCCTGCCTCCCGTTCCACGCCGTGGTACCTATGAGTTCCGCTACAAGGTGCTGGCAAACGGAAACCGTGGTGTGGCTCAGATCTATTTTGGTTCCGACCCCAACAATCTGCCTGTAGCTGGTATTCCTTTGGACTTGACTATCACATGCAACGACAGGCGAGTTCCTTGGGAGGCCGATAGCGAGGACGAGGACTACAATGCAGAGGTTGACAAGCGTATGCGTAACAGCGGCATCATGAAAGGCGTCAGGTCGATCAAGAAGAGCAATGGTACGGAACGCTCAACAGTCAACAACGAGTGCCTCCGCCGTATTCTGTGGCGTGGCACCCTGGATCCTCACGAGACGTATTACTTCAAGATGAAATCTGTGCTTGACTCCGATAAGAAAGAATTCTACATGGACTATCTGGAGTACTGTCCGAAGGAAGTTTACGACAACCCAGAGAAACCTGAGAATATCTGGTAGAGTCCGACTGAAATGAATAATGAAGACAAGAAGTGCTGCAAGATTCCCTCTTGCGGCACTTTTTTTGTGCCCTTTTTGCACCCTTTTGGCATCAGGTGTTGCGTATCTGGCTAAATTTTATTATTTTTGTACCAAACAATAATAAGATTCTGAATGAAAGGTATCGTTTTGGCGGGAGGAAGCGGCACTCGCCTCTATCCCATCACGAAAGGAGTCAGCAAGCAGATGCTCCCCATTTTCGACAAGCCCATGATCTACTATCCCATCAGTGTGCTCATGTTGGCTGGCATACGCGACATCCTGATTATCAGTACTCCGTATGATTTGCCAGGCTTTCGTCGTCTCTTGGGGGACGGCAGCGATTTTGGAGTGAATTTCCAGTATGCTGAGCAGCCCAGTCCAGATGGTTTGGCTCAGGCTTTCATCATTGGACGCGAGTTCATTGGCGACGATTGTGCCTGTCTCGTGTTGGGCGACAACATATTCCAGGGAGCAGGTTTCACGAGCTTGCTTCGCGAGGCTGTCCGCGCAGCTGAGGAGGACAAGAAGGCTACCGTATTTGGCTATTGGGTCAACGATCCTGAGCGATACGGTGTGGCTGAGTTTGACAGTCAGGGAAATTGTCTTAGCATCGAAGAGAAACCAGTTCATCCCAAGAGCAACTATGCTGTGGTGGGCCTTTATTTCTATCCTAATAAGGTGGTGGATGTGGCTGCTCGTATCAAGCCTTCTGCACGTGGGGAGCTGGAGATCACGACCGTCAATCAGGAGTTTCTGCAAGCGGGTGAACTCAAAGTGGCCACCCTTGGGCGAGGATTTGCCTGGCTGGACACTGGAACCCACGATTCGCTTTCAGAGGCCAGTACGTATATCGAGGTGCTGGAGAAGCGCCAGGGCTTGAAGGTGGGCTGTCTCGAAGGCATCGCTTATCGCAAAGGATGGATTACGAAGGAGAAGATGCGCGAGTTGGCTCAGCCGATGCTCAAGAACCAATATGGCCAGTATCTGCTGAAGGTGATAGATGAGGTGGAACGCTATGGTGCTATAATAGATTAGTTATGGAGGTTATAGAGACATCTGTCAGTGGGTTGCTGATTATCAAGCCCCGTGTCTTCTGCGATACTCGCGGTTATTTCTTCGAGAGTTTCTCACAACGCGAGTTCGAGGAGAAGGTGGGTCCCATTTGCTTTGTGCAGGACAATGAGAGCATGAGCAGTTATGGCGTGATGCGTGGTCTGCATTTCCAGCGTCCGCCTTTCACTCAGAGAAAACTGGTTCGTTGCGTTCGTGGTGCCGTGCTGGACGTGGCGGTGGATATCCGCAAAGGCAGCCCCACGTATGGTCAACACGTGGCGATCGAGCTTACGGAGAAGAATCATCTTCAGTTCTTCGTCCCCCAGGGATTCGCTCATGGATTCTCTGTCTTGAGCGAGACGGCAGTTTTTCAGTATAAGTGCGACAATTTCTATGCTCCTCAAGCCGATGACGGCATCTCTATCCTGGATGAAAGTTTGGGCATCGACTGGAAAATCCCTAAGGACAAAGCCATTTTGAGCGAAAAGGATATGAGGCACGTTCTTTTGAAGGACTTTGACTCACCTTTCTCGATATAGGACAAACGATTAAGTTCTCTGCATGAATATACTTGTAACTGGCGCAAATGGGCAACTTGGCAACGAGGTTCGTATCGTGGCGAGAAAGAGTCCTGACCATTACATCTTCACGGATGTGAACCAGCAGGAAGATCAGGAAACCACGTATCTCGACATTACCAATCTGGAAGCTATCCGCTCGATGGTGAAAGAGAATGCTGTGGATGTCATCATCAACTGCGCGGCCTGGACCAATGTGGATGCTGCTGAGACGGCAGGTGAAATTGTGGAGACTCTGAATGCCATTGCCCCCACGAATCTTGCCCAGGTCATGAAGGAAGTCAATGGACTGCTCATCCATATCTCTACGGATTATGTCTTTGGAGGTGATATTGCCAACACGCCATGCAGGGAAGACCAACAGGGAACTCCAACGAGTGTCTATGGCCTGACGAAACTTCATGGCGAGCAAGGAATCCTGCGGTCTGGTTGCAAGCATGTCATCATTCGTACTGCGTGGCTCTATTCTGAGTTTGGCAGGAATTTCTGCAAGACGATGCTCCATCTGACTGCCACAAAGCCTCTTCTGAAGGTTGTCTTCGATCAGGTGGGAACTCCCACCTATGCTCTCGATCTTGCGAATGCCATCCAGACGGTTATGGAGGATTACAAGGCACAGGATTCAGGCCTTCATTCCTCAAGCTATGCTCATTCAGGTATATATCATTTCTCGAACGAGGGAGTCTGCTCCTGGTATGATTTCGCAAAAATGATCGCGGAGTATAACGGGCAGAGCCTTTGCGACATCCAGCCCTGCTACAGCAGCGAGTTCCCAAGTCCAGTGAATCGTCCTGCCTATTCTGTCCTGGACAAGACCAAGATAAAAGAGACCTTTGGAGTCAAAATCCCTTATTGGACTGACTCTCTGAAAAAGTGTATCAACAATTTGAAGAAAACAGAACTATGAAACGTAATATAGTCATCACAGGTGGTGCTGGATTCATTGGCAGCCACGTAGTCCGTCTTTTTGTCAACAAGTATCCTGACTATAAGATTATCAATCTGGATAAGTTGACCTATGCAGGCAACTTGGCCAACTTGAAGAGCGTAGAGGACAAGCCTAATTACAAGTTCGTCCACATGGACATTTGTGACTTCGAAGCCTTCTACAGACTCATGCAGGAAGAACAGGTCGATGGAATCATCCATTTGGCAGCAGAGAGCCATGTGGACCGTTCCATCAAGGACCCTTTCACCTTTGCCCGTACGAACGTGATGGGAACATTGAGTCTTCTGCAGGCAGCCAAATTGTATTGGGAAAGCTTGCCTGAGAAATACGAGGGAAAACGTTTCTACCATATCTCTACGGATGAGGTTTATGGCGCTCTACAGATGACTCACCCTGAGGGCATAGAACCTCCCTTTGCCACCAAAGCATCCAGTGGGACGCGTCACGAGGCTTATGGCGACGAGTTCTTCCTCGAATCCACCAAGTATCAGCCTCATTCTCCCTACAGTGCCTCCAAGGCAAGCAGCGACCACTTTGTGCGTGCTTATCACGACACCTATGGGATGCCCACCATCGTGACGAACTGTTCCAACAACTACGGGCCTTATCAGTTCCCTGAGAAGCTGATTCCACTCTTCATCAACAATATCCGCCACCGCAAGCCGCTTCCTGTCTATGGAAAGGGCGAGAATGTGCGCGACTGGCTTTATGTGGAGGATCATGCGTGTGCGATTGATACGATCTTTCACGATGGGAAGGTGGCTGAGACCTATAATATCGGCGGATTCAACGAGTGGAAAAACATCGATCTTATCCACGTCCTTATTAGGACGGTGGATCGATTGCTGGGCCGCAAGGAAGGAGAGGACCTCAATCTTATCACTTACGTCACAGACAGATTGGGGCACGATGCGCGTTATGCCATCGATTCCACAAAGCTGCAACGTGAACTGGGTTGGGAACCAAGCCTTCAGTTCGAGGAAGGTATCGAGAAGACAGTCCGTTGGTATCTCGACAATCAGGATTGGATGGACAATGTGACCTCTGGAGAGTACCAGAAGTACTATGAGAATATGTATGCTAACCGATAAAACGAAACAATATGAAGTTTGTATCCCCTTTTTTCTGTGCATCTGTCATGAGAGGTAAGTGCCTGTGTCTGTTAATGTTGCTGCTGGCGATGATCGCTCTTCCCATCATAGGACAGACGTTTGATCAGGCACAAGGATATCGTTTGGAGATTGGCGACGGTCTTGCTCTGGATAATCAGGGAGGCAATATCGTGTTCTCTCCTGTCAACAAGAAATCGCCCTCTCAAGTGTGGCAGATTCTTCCCTCTGGCCGTGCTGGATATAGCCTGCTCCTGAATCCTTATTCCCAAGATGCTCTCGACAATGGGAATCATGGAGGCAATCTGGGCGAGGCTTGCCCTTGGCCAATCAATCCTGGAAATGCCAACCAGCATTGGAAAATCGAGCAGAACGGCGAGACCTACACGTTGACAAGTGGCGCAGGAGGTTGTCTCTTGGGTTACAACGATACTTGCCAGCCAGGAGGACGTGTGTGGCAGCTGCCAGCCAAAAACACAGACGAGAACGTCCAGTGGCGTTTGGTGAAGACGAATCTGAAGGTTGTTCCCATGATGGAAAGCGCGAAGAGCAAGCATGACTGGGAAAACCAAGCGGTCTTCGCCATCAACAAATTGCCTGGACATGCCACCCTTCTCAACTATGCCAACGAGCAGGAGATGAAGGCTGACCAGGCATATCGCGAGCCTTGGCTTCATCCAAATACCAGCATCCGCCTGATGCTCAACGGAAAGTGGCAGTTCAACTGGTCTCCCTCTCCAGATGAGCGTCCAATGGATTTCTATAAGACAAGCTATGATGCAACTGGTTGGAAGACCATCCCTGTGCCCAGCTGTTGGGAGATGCAGGGTTATGGAACTCCCATCTACACGAATGTGACCTATCCGTTCAAGAACATGCCTCCCTTTATTCAAGGGATGGATAATTACACGGTTCTCAAAGAGCCGAATGCTGTGGGCAGTTATCGCCGCACCATCAGCATTCCAGCTGATTGGAAAGAACGTGATGTCTACCTCCATTTCAACGGAATCTACAGCGCTGCCTACGTGTGGGTGAATGGCAAGAAAGTAGGGTATACTCAAGGGCCCAACAACGATGCTGAGTTCGATGTCACAAAGTTTGTGAAGCCTGGACAGGAGAATCTGGTTTGCGTGGAGGTTTATCGATGGAGCGATGGCAGTTATCTCGAGGACCAGGATATGTTCCGCATGAGTGGCATCCATCGTGATGTCTATCTCGAGGCCCGCCAGAAACTGCATGTCCAGGATGTCTATGTGACTTCTTCGTTTAGTGACGATCTCTCTCAGGTAAAGGTGAATGTGGAGCTGGAAATCCAGAACTCAGGAAAGGCAACTCAAGCAAGTCCAAGAATCGACCTGTTGAATGACGAGTTTCAACACGTTGTGTCGGCCAACTCAACACGTCAACTTTTTGCTTCGAAAGGTAGCCAGAAAGTGTCGCTCTCTTTCACAGTATCGAATCCAAAGCTGTGGAGCGCAGAGAAACCTAATCTTTATACTCTGAATGTTGTCCTCAATGGCGAGGTCAGCACCCTGAAATATGGGTTCCGAAAGATTGAGAACAGGAATGGCCGCGTGTTTATCAACAACAAGCGTGTGTTCTTCAAGGGAGCCGACCGCCACGATACCCATCCCATTTACGGCAAGGCTATCCCTGTGGAAAGCATGATTGAGGACATTCTGCTGATGAAACGCTTCAATCTCAATACGGTCCGCACCAGCCACTATCCCAACGATCCTCGCATGTATGCACTTTATGATTATTATGGTATCTACGTCATGGATGAGGCTGATGTGGAGTGTCATGGAAATCATTCACTCAGCCGCACAGCGAGTTGGCAGGCAATGTATGTCGATCGTGAGGTACGCATGGTGCTTCGCGACCGCAACCATCCCAGCGTCATCTTCTGGAGTATGGGAAATGAATGTGGTGGTGGAGAGAATTTTGTGGCTGGAAAGAAAGCTATCCAAGAGTTGGATGGGCGTATGATTCACTACGAGGGAATGAATGAAGTGGCTGATATGGACAGCCGTATGTATCCCAGCGTGTCCGGCATGAAGGATGTTGACAGAGATCCAGGTAAGCAGGGCCGTCCGTTCTTCCTTTGCGAATATGCTCACGCGATGGGAAATGCGATAGGTAATCTCAAGGAGTATTGGGATTACATAGAATTCGAGTCACAGCGCCAGATTGGTGGCTGTATCTGGGATTGGGTTGACCAAAGCCTATGCAAGTATGGCGAGCCAGTCACAAACATGTACTATGGAGGCGGATTTGGCGATTATCCCAATGATAATGACTTTTGTTGCAATGGTATCATCACGGCTGATCGTCATGTGACTCCCAAGTTGTGGCAAGTCAAGAAGGTTTATCAATACGTTGATTTCCAGTTGACAAAGGGCAACAAAATTCGTGTGCGCAATCGTTATAGCTTTACCAATCTCAATGAGTTCAAGCTCTCTTATGCCTTGTTGCGCGATGGAGTCCCTGTTGCGAAAGGGACAGATATCATGCCTAACGTGCAGCCTGGCGACAGCATATTCTTGCCTTTGCCAGTAGATTTGCCTCAAGGTGAAGGACTCTATCACCTCAATGTCTCTCTGCAGTTGCGTGATGCTACCAGTTGGGCTGAGGCAGGTCATACTGTTGCTGAGGAACAACTCCTGTTGGCAGATCGTCCAGTTGCCGCTCCTTCCATTCCAGCTGCTGATGCGATTCAGGTTCGTGAGTCAACTTCTGATTTGGCAATTAAGGGTAACGAGTGGAGCGTGACCTTCGATCGCAAGTCGGGTGTCATCACCAGTCTTGTTTATTCTGGTCAAGAGATCATCGACAAGAAGCAAGGCTTCCAGTTCAGTGGATATCGTTCTATCAGCAATGACCGTTTGGGAAAAGTTGATGCTGAGATTCTGACAAAAGAAGTGGATTGGCGATACTCAACGGACAAGGATACGGTCATCGTTTGTGTGGACCAGCAGATTACTTCCTCGCGTTGCAGAACGGTGGCTATGCAGATTAGCTATCGCATCACATCAGGAGGACGCATTGAGGTGGAGGCAAGTTTTGATAATGCTCAAAGGGATAATCCTAACGAGAGCCAATCCAAACGTCAGTATCCTCGCCTTGGGCTTCAAGCCAGTTTGTCGTCTCATCTTGAAAATGTGGAATGGCTTGGTCGTGGACCTATCGAGAACTATCCAGACCGTAAGGATGCTGCTTTCATAGGTCGTTATCAGACCACTGTTACTGCGATGGAAGAAGAGTACGAGAAACCTCAGTCGATGGGTGAGCGTTGTGATAATCGTTGGCTCCAGTTGACCAATAGCTCAGGTCGTGGCATTCGCATAGAGGCAATAGATGGAGAGCTTGATTTCAGCGCCCTGCATTATACAGATGAGGATCTTTGGAACACCAAGTATCATCATGAGTTGCCTCGCATCAAGCGTCAGGAAGTCATCCTTCATCTGGATGCTGCTATGCGAGGATTGGGAAATGCCAGTTGTGGTCCAGGCCCTCTTCGCAAGTATGAAATTCCTGCAGATAAAGCCATTACTTATTCGTTCATTATTTCTAGAATTTAATTGTGTCTATGAAAAAGTCCATTCTTCTTCTTTCGACCTTCTGTGCAGCAGTTCTTGTTTTGACAGGTTGCCAGCAGGGTCCTGCTAAAGACTCTCATGTGGAGTCTACCATTCAGAATCCGATCCCCCTTAAGTTTGGCGATCCTTTCCTGCTTCATGCATCAGATGGCCGTTTCTATATGTATGGCACTTCGCTCGAAGATGGTTTCGAAGCTTTCGTGTCAGATGATTTGGTCAATTGGGAATCCTGTGGACAGATATATCATGGTGGTGACTCAACCCAATGGTGTGTTTCCTGCTTCTGGGCTCCAGAAGTCTACGAACGCGATGGCAAGTATTACCTCTTTTTTAGTGCAAACTATCGTGAGAATCCAACCAATGAAGGCGAGAACTTCAAGATTGGCGTGGCTGTGAGTGATTCACCCGCAGGTCCTTTCACAGATTTGATGAATCGTCCCATTTTCAATCCAGATTATCCCATTATCGATGCAAATGTTTATTTTGACGATGAGTCTGGTCGTTGCTATCTCTACTATAGCCGTTGCTGTTACAAGCATGCAGTGGAGAGTGAGATTGCCGACAAGGCTCGCTCTGAAGGTCTCTTCGATGAGGTTGAGGAGAGCTGGGTTTATGGTGTGGAGCTTAAGCCAGATTTCAGTGGCATCATTGGTGAGCCTCAACTCTTGTTGGCTCCTCCAACCAAACTTGATGACCTCCAGGCAGAATGGGAGAGTCGAAGCGTGACTTCAGGCGAGGTGAACCGTCGTTGGACAGAAGGCAGTTATCTTTTTCGAGAGGGTGATATATATTATATAATGTATAGTGCAAATTCTTATGCTGGTTCCCACTATGCCGTAGGTTATGCTACGAGCCAGAGTCCCTTAGGTCCTTTCCAGAAAGCAGCCAACAATCCTGTTTTGCAAGAGAATGTCTCGAAAGGTGGCACCGTCATGGGTACGGGACATAATATGGTTATTACCATGCCTGATGGTCAGCGCTATTGCGTTTATCACGGCCGCATGAGTGATAATCCTGAGGTACGTGTCGTCCTGATGGATCCCCTTCGTATTGAAGAGGATGGGAAACTTGTTGTGGATGGGCCTTCCGTTGCTCCTCAGACTATTGTGGTGAGATAGTGTTTTGACACGATGAGCCCAGTCTTATTTACCTATCTTCTCTGGGTGATGTCCGTTTTGGCCATCGTAGTTTTCATTTGTCTCTATTTCATAACGGCAGGCTATGGCCAGTTCCGTACCAAGCGATGGGGATACAGTATTGACAATCGTGTGGCATGGTTCCTGATGGAGGCTCCTGTCTTTTTTGTCATGCTCATCATCTGGTGTCGTGCAGGATTTCCCTTCCATCTTCCAGAATTAATCTTATTAGGTCTTTTCCTTGTCCACTATTTTCAACGAAGTTTCGTATTCCCCAGCTTGATGAAAGGTCATAGCCGAATGCCCCTCTCTATCATGATGATAGGTATCCTCTTCAATGTCATCAATGGCATTATGCAGGGAGGTGGTCTTTTCTGGTTCCCAATTCCTGCCTATACCCAGGGAGCCTCCTATCTGTTGCGATGGAATGCTATAGTTGGCATCATCGTTTTCTTGTTTGGTATGATTGTCAATTGGCATTCAGATTACGTCATCCGCCATCTTCGCCAACCAGGTGAAACTCGCCATTATTTGCCTCAAGTTGGTTTCTATCGCTATGTTACGAGTGCCAACTATTTTGGTGAGTTGGTTGAGTGGATTGGTTTTGCTATCGCTGCAGCCAATCCTGCTGCTTGGGTTTTTGCTCTTTGGACGGGAGCCAACCTTATCCCACGTGCCCATGCCATCCATCGCAAATATCATGAAGAGTTTGGCGATGAGGCTGTAGGCACTCGTCGACGCATTATTCCTCTCGTTTATTAGTGTTGATATGGATAACCTGATATTTCAAGAGGCTCACATCGGACCTCTTACTCTTCGCAATCGAACCATTCGCAGTGCTGCTTTCGAGAGTATGTGCCCAGGTCATCAACCCAGTCAGATGCTTTATGATTACCACACAAGTGTGGCACGTGGTGGGATTGGTATGACCACGATTGCTTATGCTGCTGTTTGTGAGAGCGGATTAAGCTTCGATCGACAGTTGGTAATGAAACCAGAAATAGTCCCAGGTTTACGTCATCTTACTGATGGTATACATCGTGAAGGAGCTGCGGCAGGTATTCAGTTGGGACATTGTGGCAACATGAGTCACAAATCCATTTGCGGATGTATTCCAGTAGGGGCTTGCCACGGTTTCAATCTCTATTCTCCCACCATAGTACGGGGTCTTCGAGCCGAGGAATTGCCAGACTTGGCTCGCAAGTTTGGTGAGGCTGTTCATTTAGCTCGAGAGTCAGGATTTGACAGTGTCGAGATTCATTGTGGTCATGGGTATCTCATCGACCAGTTTCTTAATCCATATTTCAATCATCGCCACGATGAGTATGGAGGCTCCCTTGAGAATCGTATGCGTTTCATGACCATGTGTGTCCAGGAGTCCGTTCGTGCAGCAGGTCAGGACATGGCTGTGATTGTCAAGATGAATATGCGTGATGGCCTAAAAAAGTCTGGCACGACCATTGAAGAAAGTATCCTGATTGCCAGACGCTTGCAGGATCTGGGAGTTCATGCCATTGTGCTTAGTGGAGGTTTGGTTAGTGCTACTCCAATGTATGTCATGCGTGGTGAGATGCCTCTTTATACCATGACGCATTATATGGACAAGGCTTGGCTCAAGTATAGTGTCCGCCTTTGCGGAAGAATGATGGTTCCTACGGTCAAGTACGAGGAGGCCTATTTTCTGCCTGATGCACTTCTTTTCCGTCAGGCTTTGCCTGAAATGAAATTCATTTACGTGGGTGGATTGGTTTGTGGTGACAAAATTATAGAGGTGCTTTCTCATGGTTTTGAAGCTGTTCAGATGGCGCGTTCTGTCCTAAATGAACCAGATTTCGTTAATCGTCTTCGCGAAGATCCTCATCATCGTTGCTCCTGTGGCCATAGCAACTATTGCATTGGTCGCATGTACTCTCTCGATATGGCTTGCCATCAGCGTATACATGAAAATCTTCCCCATCGTATCCTTCAGGAAATTGAACGTATCGAATGTGAGCAGAGAGTAGAGTAGGAGATACGTAGCTGAGACAACATATTATGCATTGAACCACAAAAGGAACACAATACATTGCAGCAATGAATCCTTTATCTCCAACACAGTCAATTCTTTTGTCGGAAATGTCAACGAGAAGCGAAGCCTTGGCTATCATTACAGGTGCCGATGGTGGCATGGGATACGAAATAACAAAGGCAGTTGCTCAGAAGGGCTATCATACCATCATGGCATGTTTTTGTCCCAAGAGGGCAGAGGAGAAGCGCCTGAAACTTATTCAGGAAACTAGCAATCCCAATATAGAGGTTATGGGTATTGACCTTGCAAATCTCTCTTCTGTTCGCAACTTCACCGATCAGATACGTCAACGTTTTCTTCATGTAGATCTTCTAATGAACAATGCCGGTACGATGGAGACAGGATGCCATTTTACTGTGGATGGATTGGAACGTACTGTCAGCGTAAACTACGTAGGACCTTATCTTCTCACTCGTCTTCTGCTGCCTTTGATGGGGCAAGGGAGCCGTATCGTTAATATGTCTTCCTGCGTCTATTGTTTAGGTCGTCTTCATTTCCCTGATTTCTTCGAGCGTGGACGGAAGGGTCACTTTTGGCGCATCCCAGTTTATAGCAACACCAAGTTAGCCATCACTCTGTTCGCACTCGATTTGGCCCAGCGGCTCAAGTCACGTAGTATTACCGTCAATGCTGCAGATCCAGGAATAGTCAATACAGAGATCATTCGCATGCAGATGTTTTTTGATCCTCTCACAGACATCTTCTTCCGTCCCTGCATCCGCTCTCCTCGCCAAGGAGCCGACACAGCAATCCATCTTCTACTTGATGAGGACAAATCCACTCAGACAGGAACCTTTTGTCGTAGCAATCGCATCATCTCCCTTAGTGATAAATACCTTCATCACCCACAGATGCAGGAGCTATGGCATCGCACAGAAGACATTGTCCGTTCCTATCTGGATTGAGACAGGTTTTATAGCTTTTCATGCTCATTCTTCCTCCTCCTTTTTCCTTTGGAAAAATTATTCATTGTAAAAATACACTAAAAATACTGCAATCACTTTGCACGTATCACAAATTGTTCTATATTTGCACCCCGAAAGTAAATATGGACAATGGACGCAAAAGATACGCTTATTAAAGTGCTGAAAGCACTCCTTGAATTGAAGGATCCCATCAAGCGACAACCCTTTTTGGATTTTATCTCAGGTCGTGAGACAAGTGAGGCAGAGGAGCAACATTGGGATGATATGGAAACTTATGGTATAGCTGAATCTCACGATGTTGAGTACCTCTCTTCGCTCATCGACGCAGCCTTTGCGGCAGGATATATCAAAAGGAAGCCCGCCAAGAGAGATTCCTTTATCATTACACCTGCAGGAAAGAAATTCCTTAAGAAACCAGTTGCCTTTGAACTAAAGGACGATGAGGAAATCGCAGGTGAGTTGACTTCTCGCGATGACGGCTTGGATGATATCCTCCGATCAGTTGTCTCCATTCCTGTTTCTTCAGAGAGTATAGCGTCCCCTAAAACCAAGTTCCAGATTAAACTGATTCATGCTATCGACCGCAAGATAGCCCTTGATGATTTTGCTGAGAACGAGAATCTTTCTTTGGATGACGTGTTGGACGAGGTTGAGAAGTTGATTCGTAATGGCAAGCATCTCGACATTACCTATTTTACAGACGAGGTACTTGGCCCAAGTTGTATGGACGAGCTTCTTACTTATTTCCGCGAGGCTAAGACAGATGCTTTGGATGCGGCCATTCGCGAGTATGGTGATGTATACAATCCAGAAGAAATCCGTCTTGCTCGCATTGTGTTCCGTTCCCATTGAGTCATTTCCTTCCTTTTTTCGAATAGAAGGCAATGCAATAGCTTGCAAAAAATCTTTATAGACATCGGCGTAATATATGATGGAAGTAGATACCAGTCAATACCATATAGCACACCACACGACGTCTATGATTTTCTGACATGTAGAAATTGCAAGGATGACATGTCGAAATATGAATGTCGATACGTTGGCTCACACATCATTCAATTTGTATGGAATTCAAGCGCTAATCACTTGATGTGTAATACATCTACAAAAATCAAGTACTCTCGTTTTCTCAATGTTATATAACGCTTATAATCAAGGATTCTTGACATTGTGAAGACAAAAGTGTATGTGACTATGTTGTTTCCGAAATTTTTACAATCACGACTCTGCCATACACCTTATACAGTATGTTTTGAAACTATGATGAAATCTGGATTTTGGTGGAGGCTTAATTGCTAGAATGAAAAAAGGGTTCAATTAGATAGGATGGATAATCTCAAATGGAACTCTCTTAACAGAAATACAGCTGATATTTAGCCTGTGTCATCTTTGTTGGTATTCTTTTTTCGTTAATTTTTCGTCTTTTTTGTAAAAAAGTATCTTTTTTTCTCTCTTTTTTTGTATCTTTGCCATAATTTTTAATGTACGCACATGTATGAAGTGGGGCGGTAAAAAAAGTGAATTCCTGCTTTTTATGTGTAATTGCTTGATATCTATGCGTTTACATAGCTGTCAAGGATCCAATATTATGCTATTTTCATAATATTTTGATATTCAACATTTTCTGTTGCGTGAATAATTTGCATATAGAATAATATGTAAGCTCCTTTTTGTAATGAAATATAATGAAAGCATGTTCAACTTAGATAAATTTATATCAGACAGCGTGACGTTTCGTCCTGCGAGTATGTTTGCCGCAGACATTGAGAGAAACCGCGAGATATTAACACGTGAAATCAGGAATAAAAAAGTTTGCGTGATAGGTGGAGCAGGATCAATAGGCTCAAATTTTATCAAATCGGTGCTTCGATTTGAACCACAAAGCGTTGTAGTTGTTGACCTTAACGAGAATGGCTTGGCAGAATTGACGCGTGATGTGCGTAGCACACACGATTTGTATGTTCCGAATGAATTCCGTTGTTACACACTCAATTTCGCAGACCCTATTTTTGAGAGAATATTTCGTGAAGAAAAAGGTTTTGACATTGTGGCTAACTTTTCTGCTCACAAGCATGTACGAAGTGAAAAAGATCGTTACAGCGTGCAGGCATTGATTGAAAACAATGATATCAAGGCTAAGCGCCTGATGGACCTGCTTTGTGAGTTTCCTCCCAAGCACTTCTTCTGCGTATCAACGGACAAAGCGGCGAACCCTGTGAATATTATGGGTGCTTCGAAGCGCATCATGGAGGACCTAGTGATGGCGTATAATGATAAGTTTAAAGTCACTACGGCACGTTTTGCCAACGTAGCCTTCAGCAATGGTTCATTACCTGATAGTTGGCTTCATAGACTTCAAAAAAAACAACCTTTGACAGCCCCGTTTGATGTAAAGAGATATTTTGTCAGCCCTGAGGAATCTGGACAGATTTGTATGCTTGCATGTATCCTTGGTAACGGTGGCGAAGTATTCTTTCCCAAACTTAACGAAGACCAGATGCTTACTTTCTCAGCGATATGTGATGATTTACTTAGATCTCAGGGTTGGGAGAAAGAAGAATGTACCACTGATGCGGAAGCCAAGTGCAAAGCTGCAGAGCTTGATTTTGATTCAAGTAACTTGAAACATGAAACTTCAAAGTATCCAGTGGTATATTTTGCCTCTGATACTACGGGCGAGAAAGCCTATGAGGAGTTCTATGTCCTTGGTGAGAAGGTTAACATGCAACGTTTTCAGGCACTGGGAGTTATAGAAGAAACCACGCGTCGTTCATTGACTGAAGTCGAGTCTTTTTTCAAAGATCTTGAATCCATTTTTGCCAGAGCGGACTTCACTAAGGCGGAGGTGGTAAATGCAATTAAATCATTCTTGCCAAATTTCCAACATGAGGAAACAGGCAAGAATCTGGATCAAAAAATGTAATCCCAAATATGGAAAGAAGAAAAAATAGAGTGCTCCTTTGCCTATGTCATCTTTCGGGTAACGAGCAGAAATTTATTCAGGAAGCTCTTGATTCCAACTGGGTTGTTCCTCTTGGTCCTAATGTTAACGGTTTTGAGAAGGATTTGGAGGAGTTTGTGAACTCTAGCGTTAACACTAAACTTACCAAGCGAGTGGTGGCGTTGTCAAGTGGAACAGCAGCGGTGCATTTAGCTCTAACTGCATGTGGTGTCGGTCCTGGTGATGAAGTTTGTGTCCAAAGTTTTACTTTTTGTGCATCCAGCCACCCAATTACTTATCTTGGAGCTAAGCCAATCTTTATTGACTCTGAGAAGGAAACATGGAATATGAGTCCTGAATTGCTGGAAGAGGCCATAATTGACCGTATTGCAAAGACGGGGAAAAAGCCCAAAGCTATTGTGCCGGTGGCTCTTTATGGTATGCCTTATAAGATTGACCGTATCATGGAAATTGCCAATAGGTATGATATTCCTGTGATTGAGGATGCAGCAGAAGGATTTGGCTCAAAGTTCAACGGACAGGTGCTGGGTACGTTCGGTAAATATGGTGTGCTTTCCTTCAATGGTAATAAAATGATTACTACTTCTGGCGGGGGTGCTTTGATCACGGCTAGTGAGGATGAATGGCGGGAGATTATGATGTATGCTACACAGTATCGTGAGAGCTATCCGTATTATCAGCATGAGAAAATAGGCTACAACTATCGCATGAGTAACATCTGTGCTGGTATTGGTCGTGGACAGATGACTATTGCCAATGAGCATATAGCCCATCATAAGCATGTTCAAAAGTTATATGAAGACCTTTTGAAGGATGTACCGGGAATTAAAGTCCATGCCCAGCCTTCAACTGGCCAGTATGACTGCAATTATTGGCTCTGTACCATGAGCATTGATCCTGAAATCAAGGTTAAGGGACAGGAGAATGCATATAATACTATCGTTACTGGGGCAGTTGGTGGCGCAGCCGGTGTTATTCATGTCGCAAAATCCCCTATGACAGACTGCCAACCCAACGATAACGTTGAAGCAATGCGTATGGGATTAGATGCCCTCAACATTGAGTCACGTCCTCTTTGGAAACCGATGCATAAGCAACCCTGCTACCAAAATGCACCTGCATATGTAAACGGCGTGAGCGAAGATCTTTTCAAAATTGGCATGTGCTTGCCTGCCGGCCCTTATGTAACAGAGGACGATGTTATATTTATTGTTGAGGCAATAAAGGACAATATCGTTGAATAATACATTTTTTATATTTTATATGCTCAGCGAGATAGGTAGTAATTTTTGGATTAGCCCGAATCAAGGAAAAGAGGGAAAGCAGTTAGGCGCACCTTTTTTGTTTGGATATCATGGCACTGATTATGTTTGGATGTCCACAGGAAGATCTGCTACTAGATTGGTATTGCAAACCATTGAGGAGCGTAACCCTAAGTGTAAGAAAGTGGCTTTGTTGCCATCTTTTACCTGCCATACTGTATTTGAGCCTTTTATGGACTTTGACTACGAAATCCATTCCTTGCCTCTGAATCAAGATTTATCCACAAATGCGGAAGAGATTGTTCGCTATCAAGAGAAATTTGATGCAGGAGTTGTATTGGTGCATCGATATTTCGGCTTCGACACCTTACCGGAGTTTAATCAGGCGGTAGAATTATTGCAGGAAAAAGGGGTGATTGTTATTGAGGATTGTACCCACTGTCTTTACAGCAGTTTTGATATATCAGATGCTGATTATGTGGTTGCAAGTATCCGAAAGTGGTGTGGCGTGCCAGATGGCGGATTTGCCATTTGTAAAGCAGGCATCTTTACCAATAAGCCCATCAAGACGGATGAGAAAATGGTGGATGCTAAGCGCATTGCATCTGAATTGAAATACCAGTTTCTCTTTGAAGGTAAGGGTAAAAAACCAACCTTCAAGTCTAAGTATCGTGAAGCCGAGGCTTTGTTGGGTAAACAGAATGACTTTTATGCCATAGGCACATTGTCAGCTGCTATACAAGCAGAGTTGGATGTAAAGCGTCTTAAAAAGAAGAGACGTGTCAATTATAAAATATTGATGAAAGGAATATGGAATGTGGCAGGAATCAAAGTGATATTTGATTCTCTACCTGATGAAGTAGTTCCTTTGTATTTCCCGATTCTTGTCAATGCCAGAGGCACCATCCAAGATCTTCTTGCGGATAACGATATTTATGCGCCAATAGTATGGCCTAGGGCAGAAAAGTGTCCGCTAATTGACGAGATTGCTAGGAAAGTATATGAAAAGATACTTTGCATACCTGTTGACCAACGATATGCCGAGGATGATATGTATAGGATTGTTGAAGTGTTAAACAAATATATATGAGAACAAAGATTGCCGTAATAGGTGCAAATTACCAGTACTTGTCGTTTTACAGACAGACAAAAGCCTTGGGATATGAAATCTTCTCGTTTGCAAGGGCGAAGGACGACCATCCTTGCTGGGATTTGTCCGACCATTATTATGACCTCGCTTTCAAGGACAAAGAGAAAATTTTGGAAATATGCAAGGAAAATAGAGTGCAGGGAGTTACCTCTTTCTTGTTAGAGTCTGCACTGCCTGTTGTCTATTACGTGGCGGAAGGACTTGGCTCTCCGTGTAACTCGAAGGAATGTCAGGAAATCACAGCAAACAAATACACCATGCGCGAGCAGATGCGCAAGCGTCATTTGAGTATTCCTGCATACAAGGCCATTCATTCCAAGGATGAGGATGTCAATGACATTCCTTTCCCTGTCATCGTGAAACCGGCGGACAGTGGAGGAAGTAGAGGAGTTTCTTTGGTTCGCAATCAAGAGGAACTTGATTTCGCCTTGTCAAGTGCCTTTGATTTCTCTCCTAATCAAATGGTATTGATTGAGCAATTCATTGATGGACGTGAGTTCAGCATCGAATCCATCACTTGCCAAGGGAAGCATTACATTCTCCAAATCACCGACAAGGTGACCACAGGGGCACCACATTTCGTGGAAGTGGAGCATCATCAGCCTGCACAACTCACAAGCAAGCAGAAGAATGACATAGAAAACCTGGTACTCAATATGCTGGATGCATTGAAAATAGAAAACAGTGCGGGGCATACCGAGGTCAAAATGGATGCCGATGGCATACCTTACATCATTGAGATGGGGCCACGTATGGGTGGAGGTTACACCGCATCCGATCTGGTACGTCTTTCCACTGGCTATGATTTTGTGAAAGGGATGTTGGAAGTGGCTACAGGACAACAGTTCGAGATACCTGTTTCCAGCGAGCAAAAATGTGCCGGTGTTTATTTCCTAACTAATGACACCCAACAGAAGGTCTTGCCTTTTATCGAACGACATAACGAGTATCCATTCATCGTTTATGCCGACATATGGGATGGTGTTAGACCTGTGACATGCAATAGCGACAGAGTGGGGTGTTTCATCTATCAGTCGGATAAAAAAATAGAATTAGAAGGTTGAGACATATTGCCCTCCAGTTCACGAAAAATCTTTAATCATCTTAAATTTCTGAAATAATGGAGACATTAAAAGGAAAGAAACTTCTCTTTCTTGGTGGATCTGCCATAATGGCAGATCCAGTGATACAAGCAAAAAAGATGGGAATATACACCATTGTTACAGATTTGCATGATATGGAGAAAGCCCCAGCCAAGCGTGTTGCCGATGAATATTGGGATATCAGCCTCATGGATGATGAAAAGTTGGTTCCGCTCATCAAGGAACGGAAAATCGATGGCATTTTGACGGGATTCACTGATGCCTTCCTTTTGCCTTACCAGCATTTATGCGAGTTGACAGAACTTCCTTGCTATGGTACGAAAGAAACATTTGAAATCACCAAGGACAAGGCCAAGTTCAAGCAACTGTGCCGTGACAATGGCGTTCCTATCATTCCCGAGTATGATTTGGCATCCTTTGACCCTTCTGTCATTACTGATGGCAACAAGGTGATTGTCAAGCCTGTTGATAATAGTGGGTCCAATGGAGTGATTCTTTGTGAAAAGCCAAAGGACTTTGAGAAGTGCTTGGAATTCGCCCTTTCTTTCTCCGCAAAGAAAAAGGTCATAATAGAGAAATATATGGAAATGGATTCCATATCCCTTTCCTATACCATACAGGATGGAGTCGTCTCTCTTTCTACCACAGACGACAGGTATGTCCATAAGGGTCAAAGGGGAGGATCGGTAACATGCATGGGGCTATATCCCTCCAAATACACGGATGCATACATCGAAAAAATCGACCCGAAAGTTCGGAAAATGTATGAGAGTGCAGGATTGAAAAATGGTGTCTTGGCACTGCAGTTCTTTACCAACGGAAAGGAATTTTATGTCATGGAAATGGGCTTTCGTTTGTCTGGCGGACAGCATTATACCTACACCAAATGGGAAAATAACATAAGTGCCTTGGAACAGCTCATCCATTTTGCGCTCACGGGAAGAATGGCTGACTTTAATATTGCTGAAAAAGACAACCCCCGCTTCCGCAACACCTATTGTCATCTCTTCATTTTGGGACGTGAGGGGAAGAAAATTGCCAAAATCGAAGGATATGAATTTTTGACATCGCTGCCAGAGGTTCAGCGTGTGGATTTGATGAAAAATGTGGGTGACACCATAGGAAAAGATGGCACTACCTCTCAAAAAATGGCAGGCTTGCATTTGAAAGTAAGAGATATTGCCCATCTTGCCGAACTGATGTGTCAGATACAACAGAATTTCCATGTGCTGGACGAGTCAGGAAACGAACTTGTATTGGAATTAGGAAAATAAAATCTTTTTATCACGCATTTGCAAATCATAAGAATTTGTGCGAACAATCATCAATAAAAGAGTTCTATCATAAGATGAAAGAGACAAGAGATTATTTGAGCATGATTGGCATGCCTTCATCCGACCTCTACAGCCTCCCCACGTCGGAGAAACGTTTCGATGATGGTGCCCAATATCGTTTTGAGGTGCCAGGCATCCAGGGCCCTGGCCCAATGAAAGCATTGTTAGAAGCGTTGGACAGTTACGGCATTCAGATTCACCGTGTCACTCAGACTCAGGGCATCATGCGCTTGCTCGACAGTGAGATTGAGAAGATGCTTGAGTATGCACACAAATGGAATGTGGAACTATTGTTGGCTACAGGTCCTCGTGCAACCATTGATACCAGTGCCAGCGTGAACACTCCTGAAGGAATGCGAATGGGGTATCGGCTCAGAGGGCAGGAGCAGGTCGTCCGTGCCGTGGAGGACATCAAACGTGCCGCTAAGATTGGTGTGCGTTCCTTTATGGTGTATGATGAGGGCCAGCTATGGCTGATGAACCAGATGCGTCGTGACGGGTTCCTGCCTGCTGATGTGAAGTTCAAAGTGTCGGCCCATACTGGTCATGGTAATCCCTGTTCTGCTAAGATGTTACAGGAGATTGGAGCCAACTCTTTCAACCCTGTACGTGACATTCAGCTACAGATGCTCTCTGCTATCCGTGCAGCTATTGACATACCCATTGATATCCACACAGAGAATCCAAAGTCAACGGGTGGCTTTATCCGTCATTATGAGGTGCCTGAGTTTATTCGTGTGGCAGCCCCTATCTACCTGAAGACTGGCGGTAGCGTGGCTGCAACGCATAGCTGGGACACCACAGAGGCCGATGCAAAGAAGCGTGCCAAGCAGGTAGCCTTGGTAAAGAGGGTGATTGACACATATTATCCAGAAGCTATTGTTTCACCGAAACTCTAAAAATTTTGGTTGTTGGCTATTGACTGTTGGCTGCCAATGGATAAAGGCCAAAAACTAAAGAAAAGATAATAAATGAAACACCATCAGTATAATCCGAGCTATAAGTTTGTGAAGGAACCTGTGGACTTCAACAAGTATACAGAGCGTTCGTTGCTTCAGTATTGTCTCGGTGCCACCATGTATATGCCAGGCACCAAAAATTTTGCTCAGGCAGTTATAGACAAGAAGTATTCTGGCCTCACTTCCATGGTGATGTGTTTTGAAGATGCTTGCCCAGAAGATGATGTGCCGGCGGCTGAACAGAACAGTATCCATGTTCTGGATACGCTCAAAGAGGCTGAGAACAGTGGGAAATTGAAGTATGAGGATATTCCCTTACTTTTCTTCCGTGTTCGAAACCCAGAGCAATTCTTCCATTTCAGCAGTTTATTGCAGAAAGAGCATATACGTTATATAACTGGTTTCAACTTTCCGAAGTTTAACGGTATAAATGGAGGGAATTATTTGAGTCACTTGGTAGAACTCAATAACAAGTTTGGTGAGATAATTTATGGTATGCCAATTATTGAGGATTCACGAGTGGCTTACAAGGAAACACGGATGTCGGAACTGATGGCTATCAAGAATATCTGTGACAACCATAAGAATTTGATTCTCAATGTGCGTGTAGGTGGTACGGACTTCTCCAGTTGCTTTGGCGTCCGCCGTGGTGTCAATTACACCATTTATGATATTTTGACTGTGAGCAATTGTCTGATGGATATTCTCAATGTCTTCACTCGCAACAACGACTATACTGTTAGTGGCCCTGTCTGGGAATACTTCAAAGTGAACAAGTCAATGAAAGGCATGACTGAGCTTCCAAAGGTGGATTTGCAGCAGACATTGATGAAGCGTAAGGCCATAGTGAACGATGCTGTGGACGGTCTGATGCGTGAGTTGGTGCTTGATCAGGCTAATGGTTTTATGGGTAAGACTTGCATCCATCCTTCACATTTGAATTTCATTAATGGCATGTTGGCTGTTACCAAAGATGAGTATGATGATGCCTACCAGATTATGCATACCAAAGGTGGCGTGATAAAAGGCACCAAAGGAATGAACGAGGTAGGTCCTCATAAAAACTGGGCTGAGAAAATCATAATGCGTGCTCAGGCATATGGTGTCATTGAGAACGATGCCAGTTATATTGAACTTTTTGGAGTATAATGTCTACGCATAAACAGTATAATTACTGCCTTGATTTTATTAAAGGAATAGCATGCATTTTGGTTGTGTTTATGCATTGCGAGTTTCCTGGTATCCTGGGAACTGCAGTGCAGACTATCAGCCGTTTCTGTGTCCCATTGTTCTTTATGGTGTCAGGATATTTCTGTTTCAATGTAAGTGAGAGTAGCAAATCTTGGCTGAAAATAAGGCATGTTGCAAAAATCACATTATTTGCATCGTTATTCTATCTTGCTTTTGTCTTGCTTGTAGAATTAGTGTCCCATAATCTTGAGATTAATGTAAGTTGGATAAAACTACTTATATGGGTAATGTTTAATGAGCCAATAGTTGTAGCGGGGCAATATTGGTTCTTGTTCGCTCTTCTTTATACTTACATATTCTTCTTCATTGCAAGAAGGTATTTCGATAATATGGCGCTCTATATTTGGGCTGCGCTTGCCCTTATTGCATACTATATAATGGCGCAAGGAGCACATTTAGGCGGTTACCATATTCCCAACTTTGTCTATAGAAACTGGCTGATAGAAGGTTTTGCATATTTTATGTTAGGTCATTTCCTGCATGAATATCAGGATAGTATATCTATTAAAAATAGCACTTTACTTGGTATAGTAGTTGTTTTCACAATACTTTGTTGGCCAGAACGATATTTGTTGGGGAGAGATTTTGGCGTCAATGTATGCACCCTTCCGCAAGTAACTGCATTGATGGTTTATGCAATAAAGAATCCCGAAAAAAATAAAGGCTATTTACAGGAATTGGGAAAACGATGTTCCATGTTTGTATATGTCTTACATCCTGCGGTCTGGCGTGCTACAGATGGACTTTATCATTTAACCGGAGGTACCGAAAATATGGCAATACAATACATAAAACCAATACTGGTAGTCGCCATGACCATAGTGTTGTCTATCATGTGCAATTATTTTCAAGGTAAAAAGAAAGTTAAAGGAAATTATGCCTAAGATTTTACATACAGCACGATATGTTGGAACACCATTGGAGATGCTAAAAAGTGTCGTGCCAGATGGTTTCACGATAGAGACTCTTGAAGAAGCGACCTATGATTGCTTGTTGCGTCAGTGCGTTGATGCAGACTATTTTTTGGCTAGCGGTCGTTTGCCCATTGATGAAAGAGTCTTGTCTGCAGCCAAACAGTTGAAGATGATTCAGCGGACAGGAGTGGGCACGGAGATGCTGGATCTAGAGGCTATAAAAAAACATGGTATTCCGGTGTTCGTGAATGCCGGTGTAAATGCACGTAGCGTTGCAGAGCATACGATTGCTTTAATATTGGCATGTTTGAAGCGATTGCCACAGATTAATGCCGATACCCATGCAGGTGTGTGGAAGAAGCAGTTGCAAGGGGTTTCCACACATGAATTGTATGGCAAGACTGTGGCTCTTGTGGGCATGGGTAATATCGGACGTACTGTGGCAGCTATGTTGCAGCCTTTTGGAGTAAAAATACTCTACACTGATGTTGTTAGACATAGTAAAGAGGTGGAAGATGACTTGGATTTGAACTACTTTGAGAACTTTGAACCAATGCTTCCCAAAGCAGACATCCTGAGCTTCCATTGCCCATTGACTTCTGACAATAGGGAAATGTTGAATGCAGAGACCATTGCAAAGATGAAGCATGGTGCGATGGTGATAAATACAGCTCGAGGCAAGCTTATCAATGAAGAGGCTCTCTATGAAGCCCTTAAAGAACGCAAACTCTGTATGGCCGCAATGGATGTGCATTATGAGGAACCTATGCAAAAGGATTCTCCATTGATGGATCTCGACAATGTGATTCTAACACCTCATATTGGAGGGTTGTCATTTGAGGCTTTCAAAAGAATGATGTTAAATGCGGTGAGCAATATCGTTAATTTCGACAGAGGAGGCGTTTAGTCAAGAATAATTAAACATAGGGAGTAATGATTAATACTAAAAAAATTATTGTCAGCACAATCAAGCGATTGTTTCCGCATCTATATTTGGCGTACAAAGAGAGTCTATTCGACACATCTACTGAGATTTATAAGAAGAAATCATATATTTCCTTTTTAAATGAGGCTTTTCATGATTTTCGCCCCAACATATCCCCATCGGAAAGAATAAAATTAGAGCATGATATACTTCGTACATATATCAAAGACAGAGTTCGACCGGATGAATACTTCTTATATCATTTTGACGTTAAAAGTGAATCCGAAAGGCTAGAATATCTCACGCAAGCATCTAAAGATAGGTTGCTTGTATCTTACTATAGCGGAGATGTGAGAAATACCATAAGAATCCTACGTGATAAATACGCTTTTTATCAGATTGCTAAGGATTATTTCAAGCGGGATGTTATCCTTGTTAGCAAGGAAACGAACAATTTTGCTGAGTTTAGGTCTTTCTGTGCAAAGCATCCTTACTTCATTGCTAAGGAAGTGGATGGCGGATGTGGGGTAGGTATTAAGCTGATAGATGTTAATGCATTTTCCTCCATTGATGAAGCATATACCGACTTGTTAACGACGACAACATGGATTTTGGAAGAACTAATCCAGCAAAATGAAGAAATCGCTTCCTTTAATGCGTCATCTGTGAATACAGTTCGCTTTCCGTCTTTCAGGCATGGAAACAAAGTTGTTGCGGCACGTCCATGCATGAGATTTGGACGAAAAGGTAATATCGTTGATAATGCAGGAGCAAATGGCGTATTTGTGTCTGTTGATTTGAAAACTGGAGAAATCATAACTGATGCGTTCGATGAACATGGTCATCGATATAAGTCACACCCAGACTCTTACAAAGAGTTTATAGGTTTTAAAGTGCCACAATGGAAGGAATTAGTAGAGGTTGCTCGTGAGGCTCATTTGTCTTTGCCTGAAAACCAAGTATATGTAGCTTTTGACTTTGCCCTTTCCGACAAGGGCTGGGTGATTGTGGAGGGTAATTGGGGCGACTGGGTCCTGCAGGAAGTCAGTCTTGAAAAAGGCCTTGCGAAAGAGTTTATGGAATTATTGAACGGAAAAATAGCAGTTGGATAATGAATGTAAAGCTAATAATACACAAGGGCGTGTCAATACTACATAGAAGAAACCCTTCAGAATCCATTCGTGATGCAAGAAATCATTTTGAAGACAAATATTTCTCATATGGTAATCTCCCTGAGATTAGCGATGACGAATTGAACCAGTATCGCAAGGCGTGGCCCATGTGGAATGTAGAGAAACGGGATTTGACATGGGCGCGTGTGTGCAAAAAAGCACACGGATTCTCTCCTTATATTATCGGCAACTATCACACATGGCTGTTGCGTCAAGCTTTAAATCCCCAAGCCCAATTGTCGTCGTTTGAGAATAAGGCAATGTGCGATATTTATTTCCCAGAAATTTCTTTTCCGAAACCATATGTCCGTCGAATAAATGGGTTGTATTATGATGCCATGATGCAATCTTTTTCCGAGAAGGATGCCGCAAACCTATTGTCATCATATGGAGATTATATCATTAAGCCGGCTATGGACTCTATGCAAGGACAAGGAGTGGAGAAAATTGGTTTGACGGAACAAGAAATCTCGCCAATTGAGGTGGTGTTGAATTCTTTTCAACGCCAAAAAGGTGATTTTATTTGTCAGGAAGTTTTGATTCAACACCCCAGCATTTCTGCTTTCAATCCTACGAGCCTTAATACATGTCGCGTCACCTCAATGTACATTAATGGAAAATTCGGGACTGCAACATGCGTCAAGTTTGGGAAGAAAGGTGCTGAGGTGGATAATTGGCGTGTGTCTTATTTCTGCGGTGTAGACAATCATGGAAGATTGACGGGAGAAGGTTTTGACAACCAACTTCGTAGGGTGACGCAAAGTGACAACGGACTCGAACTAAAAGGAGTTCTCTTGCCTGATTACGAAAAGATGATCCATTTTGTTGAAAGAACTCATAAGCGCTTGTTTCCTAATTGTGGAATCATCGGATGGGATGTCGTGATTGATGTTGAAGGGAATGTGCGTATAATAGAAGCGAATATGACAACTGTGGGAATAGTGATAGAACAGTTGGCAACAGGCGATTTCTTTCGAGATTTCCGTGATGAGATATGTGCAATACTAAAAAAATAGTAAAATGAGGGAAATTTCATTGGAAGAATCTAAACGTATATGCTTTGACATTTTGAAATATATCGATAGGGTTTGTCGCGACAACCACATTAACTATTCACTTGGCGAAGGTACGTTGTTAGGAGCTGTTCGCCACAAGGGTTTTATTCCGTGGGATGATGATATTGACGTGTTGATGACAAGAGCCGACATGGCCAAATTTCTCTCTGTTTATCATGATGGACAGTATGAAATGTTTTATGTACGAAGTGACTGCAACTATTGGAATACGGTGGCTCGTATTACCGATCCTCGTACTGCTGTGTATTTTGGTGACAGTAAGCGTAGCATTCATGGGATATGGGTCGCGTTGACTCCAGTTGATAATGTTCCTAATGATGAAGCAGAACGGGAAAAGATGTTAAAGAAAATCAAGCGATGGATCAAGTATTGCAGACAGAAGAAAGGAGTGGTATCTTACAACAATCGTTTTCAGAGGATGTTGTTCAAGTTCATTCCGGTAACATGGCTCAATAGGAGATTAATGAAGATTATTACTGCGTATAACGATTGCCCGACCATGCAAATGTTGAAGTTGAACATCAGATACGAACCATTTTTGATGCCGTCATTCTTTTTTGACGGCTATACGGAACTTGAATTCGAAGGTCAGAAGTTCATGGCGCTATGTCATTATAATGAATATCTCAAGTTGATGTATGGCGACTACATGACTCCACTTCCGCCAGAACAAAGAGTTGTTAAACATAATTATAGAGCATTTTATAAGATGAATGAATAATGTAAAGGATTTTCAAATTATACCGAAACCCGACTGGCTTAAATGGTCAGAAATATGTAATTTTTTGCATAGAGCACATTTAAGTAATCAGCAATATGGTTTTGTTATGAAAACCGCATTCGTTGATGAAAAGACAGTCCAAAAAAAATTGTACAAAGGGAAATGCTTTGTGGCTTTAGATGATGGGAAATTAATAGCTACTGCATCATTAGCAATTGATACAGGTAACCATTGGTATGATAAAAATAAAATGGTTTCATTTTGGGTCTACGATGCTGTGGATCCTGATTATCAGGGGTTGGGAATAATTAAAATGTTGAATATAGAGCGCGAGAGATATTCTAAAGAAATGGGTGCAATAATTATTAGGAGTGGTACTTCCATTGCTAACGAGAGGCAGTTGTCCATCTTTAAAAAACAAGGATTCAGAAAAGTGGACTATCTTACAAGCAAAGACTCGAGTTATTATTCAATCATTGTCGCTAAATGGCTGGGCGAATGTCCTTTTTCTAACAATTGTTGTACACGACGTTTCCTATGGGCAAAGTTTTGGACTCGCTTAAGATTTAAGCCCGGCAAAATAGAACGGTTTAAGATTATTGGTTTCACTTCAAGGGTGTTCAATAAATTGAAATCATTAACAAAAAAATGGGGAAAACAATTCTAACTTTTGGTGTATACGATATGTTGCACATTGGACACATTTTACTCTTCAAACATATTAAGGAGCTGCTTCCGGATGAGGATTGCCGTTTGGTTGTGGCTGTTCAGAATTCGGAATGTATCCAGAAGTATAAACCAGATACAAAAATGGTTTATTCCACCGAAGAGCGTATGTTTATGGTTAGTGCGATTCGTTGGGTGGATGAGGTGATTACATACAATGATGTGGATGTTGACATACAACATATTTGTTTTGACATTTTTGCCAAAGGGCCAGACCAACAGCATGCAGGATTCCAGCGAGCCGTAGAATGGTGCAAAGCAAATGGCAAGGTAGTTGAAGTGATTCCTAGAACAGAGGGAATTTCTTCATCGATGTTAAGAGAATACAGTAAAATATAATAGGATGAAAATAATTGCAGTTGGTGACATCATGCCAGGAGGTGTACTCTCTGTTACAAATACAGAATTTGCCACAGAGGAAGTTCGTCGCATTCTTGCCAAAGGTGACTTGCGAGTGGGGAACTTTGAATGTGCTGTTGAAGTTTCAAATCCAAAGGGAAAGAAATATGAAGCCGGCGGAAATACTATTTTTTGTAGAGCAGAGGATGTGAAAAGAGTAAAGGACCTTGGTTTTGATATTGTCAGTATTGCCAATAACCACTTGTTCGATTTAGGGCCAGAGGGTGCTTTCAAAGCCATAGAAACTTTGGATAACCTAGGAATATTTCACTGTGGTGCTGGTCGCAACCTGGCCGAGGCCCAAAAACCTGTTGTGATAGAGCGAGAAGGAAAGACATACGCGTTTCTTGCTTTTTGCGACACCCGTTGGAATTATATGTATGAAGCGACAGAAAACGCGCCAGGTGTCAATCCTTTGCGTGAAGATTATGTCGTCAATGAAATACGGGCAGCAAAACGAGAATACAATCATGTAATAGTGATTCCTCATTGGGGGAAAGAGAATACATATTTCCCAACCCAGGAAATGGTTAGGCTTTCAAAAAGGATGGTTGATGCAGGTGCATGCCTCATTTTGGGAGGACATACTCATAGAGTGCAGCCTATCATACGAATAAGACGGAAAACTGTGGTATATAGTATGGGAAATTTCTTGTTTTCTAATAGAATTATCAATTCTCCAAAATATACATATTATCCGGTTGAGTCGATAGATGTTAAAACTCTGCCAAGTACGATAGGAATACCAGTTGTTGACAGACCTACGGTAAAACTTTGGCGTCCATTGGCTTATATAGGAATGATCGTCAATGCTATTATATACGAAGATATAGATGTTAGGATAAGCTATTTGTTGACCTATACCAATATGGATAATTGTGTAGGTTTATTGCAGAAAAATGAAAAGAGAATCAGGCGGAAACTCTATTTGTTAGGATTAGTGATAAAGTGCAATTTGTATCGCCCTATGATGTTCGTATTGAATCATCAGAAAAAACTAAAACAAATCATAGATGGCAAATAATGATTTGAAGAAAAAGGCGGCTTCTGGCATGGTGTGGACTGCCCTCCAGAAATACTCGACGATGATCATTTCTTTCATCTCAGGTATCATTTTGGCTCGACTGTTGACCCCATTTGATTATGGTTGTATCGGAATGCTTTCGATTTTTATGGTATTGGCAAGAACTTTCATTGATGGTGGTTTCGCCTCAGCCTTGATTCAAAAAAAGAATCCGAGCAAGGAAGACTATTCCACCATTTTCTTCTGGAATTTGAGCGTATCTGTTGTGATGTATGCCACATTATATTTAACAGCCCCTGCCATAGCTCGTTTTTATGATATTCCTATATTGAGTTCTGTCTTGAGAGTGCAGGCATTGGTTTTGTTTGTCAATGCTTTCAAGTTGGTCCAATCGAACCAATTGCGGAAAAAGTTGAATTTCAAGTTGATAGCTATCGTGACAGTCATAACTTCTTTAATTTCTTTGGCTGTTACTATCCTAATGGCCTACAAAGGTTTCGGCGTATGGGCATTGGTGTCATCGAATCTTATTTCTGCAACTATACCCGCGGTCGTGTATTGGTTATATGTGAAATGGAGACCTGTTATGACTTTTTCTTGGAAATCTTTCGAAGAATTGTTTAGTTTCGGATTCTTTATGTTTTTGACACATTTGGTTAATAATTTTGGCAGCCAACTTCAAGGATTGTTGATCGGAAAGGTGTATAATCCAGCTACAATGGGCTATTATTCGAAGGCTCATGGCACAGAGAAACTTGCTTCACAAAGTATTTCTTCCGTGATGACACAAGTAACCTATCCTTTATATGCTCAAGTACAAGATGACAAAGTTGCGTTGGCCAATATGATAAAAAGGCTCACCTCTACTTTGGCTTTCGTTACTTTCCCTTTAATGTTTATTCTCTTGCTGTTAGCCAAACCCATATTTGTGTTACTTTACTCAGACAGATGGTTGCAAAGTGTACCCTATTTTCAGGTTTTATGTGTTTCTGGTTTGGCCGCATGCCTTCAAGCTGTGAATCTGCAAAGCATTTCCGCTATAGGGAAAAGCGGCACGATGTTTCTGTGGACATTGTTAAAACGATGTGTTGGCATTGGTCTTATTGTTGGAGGCTTAGCATATTGGGGTATGAAAGGTCTGTTGATAGGGTTCGTGATGAACTCGTGGTTTGCCTATTGGGTTAATATATTACTTGTATCTAAACATATAGGATACAAGTGGTATAGGCAATTGCAGGATTTGTTTCCAATAATGTTAGTAGCGGTCTTAGCAGCGGCAATCAGTTGGGGTGTTGGTTGCCTTTGTGGATTAAGTATGTATCTTGATGCGCTTGTTAAATTTGTTGTTTACGTTGTTATTTACATGGGTTGGGCGCTACTGCGGAAACCAGAAGCATATACATATACTTTAAGTATTATTCCGGGTAGATTCAAATTTGGGGAAAGAAAAAAAACTAACCTGTTTGATGCCAGTTAGTTGTATTCGTGATGAATGGAAAGTTGACAGATGTTTTTATTGATGGACTTATAAATAAGTCGCAAGCAATCCCCTATAGAGTAATGCAACAGGCACGCAAGGTGTTGTTGGATTATTTTGGCGTTTTGATTGGTGGGACAACGTTTCTTGAAAAAACATGCCCTGAACTGATTGCTTTTTCACGGTGCGATGCATTCTTAAATGGCTTTGCTGCTCATGTGCTTGAATTGGATGATGGTCATCGTTTTGGTATGATTCATCTTGGCGCTTCCAATGTGTCTGCTGTTCTGGATGTGGCGAGGAAAGAGGATTTGAAGTCTGACAACGTACTTCGTGGTATCGTAATGGGATATGAGGTGGCTGTTCGTTGCGCGCGGGCAATTCAACCTGGCCATAAGGTTCGCGGTTACCATGTTTCGGGAACCTGTGGAACAATAGGCTCTGCAATGGGAATTGCATTCTCTTGCAATTACAATGAGGAACAATTGAAATCAACACTTACTTGTGCAGTAAGTAGTGCAGCTGGTGTTTTGGAGATACAGGAACAATCTTCAGAATTAAAGCCTTACAACATAGCAAGAGCTGCATATGATGGTGTACTTGCAGCACAGATAGGAAGACTTGCAATACTTGGTCCGGATGATATCCTTGGCGGGAAGAGAGGTTTTCTTACAGCACTAACAGATACTCCGAAGCCAGAATTTCTGACTGAGTTCAGAGAAGATAGTTATTGTATAGAAGGTGTTTATCAGAAAATACATGCAGCCTGCCGTCATTGCCATCCTGCTATTGATGCAATTCTTGATATGAGGAATGATCTCAATCTAAAGCCTGATCAGATAGAAAAGATAGAGGTTCATACCTATAAGTTGGCAGTGGGTAGTCACGATCATACAGAGATAAAAGGCATCAGTTCAGCAAAGCTCAGCATTCCCTATGCTGTGGCTTTAGCTATAGTGAAGGGAAGTTGTAGGTATGCAGACTATAATGAAGAAAACTTGAATGATTATAGTATAAAAAATCTCACTCGTAAGGTTAGCGTCATTGAGGACGAGAACCTTACAGCCCAATCACCAGCCGTGAGAGGTGCAAGAGTAATAATTTACCTCAAGAACGGGCAAGAATATGAAGCACCATGTCTTTATCCGAAAGGAGAACCCGAGAATCCGTTGACACAAGATGAGTTGGAAGCGAAGTTCCGAGGATTGGCCATGTATGGTGGCCTAACAGAATCAGAATGTGAAGAAGTAATCAATGAAGTTTGGAAAGAAGACTTTGACCTTAGTAAAATCATGAAGTTTGTTCGTAAATGAAGTATATAGAACCCCCATTTAGTGAAGAAGTGATTGCCGACTTGAAAGTCGGTGATGTGGTGTCCTTTTCGGGCTCCATTTTTTGTGGCCGTGATGCTGTGCTTCCTCGTGTATGTAAAGAATTGGAAGAAGGGACATGGCAGAAGCGAGGCATAGACCTGCAAGGTGGTGTTATTTTCCACACAGCAGTCAGTCCAGCTGGAGTTGGCCCAACTTCAAGCAATAAATTGGAGATTGAAGGCAGTTTTGAGACATTGTCGAAGGCTGGTATTAAGATGCATCTTGGTAAAGGCGCCATCCACCCAGAGACAGTGAAGATGTTGGCAGATAACAACGCTGTTTTCGCCATTATTCCACCAGTCACCGCCCTTCTTGAAAGTAAAACTCTTGAGCGCGAATGTGTGGCGTGGCCAGAACTCGGCATGGAAGCACTGTATAGAATAAAGGTAGAAGGCTACCAAGCTATCATTGCTGCTGCACATGGAAAAAGTGTTTATTCATGATAATTCGTGACTCATTTGAAATTGTTCGTGTTCAGAAAAAAAATATGATTAATGTTGTAGAGAAAGTGGCAGACTGCTTGGTTCGTGCAGGTTCGACTTTCCGTGAAGATCAGAAGGAGGCCTATCGTAAGGCCATTGCTGACGAGACACAGGAAAGAGCCTGCTGGGTCATGCAGCAAGTGCTCGACAATGCGCTGGTAGCTGAATACCGCCGCAGTCCATTGTGCGACGACACCGGCATCCCCCATCTCTTCCTCGAAGTAGGCCCAAATCGCCAGGTGACTGGTGAACTACTACAGCAAATCCAGGAAGGCATAGCCGTAGGTCTTCGCAAGTTACCAGGTCGTCCAATGGCCATCAAGGGTGATGATTATGCACGTATCGACCAAAGTGGAGGACTGAATGAAGATAGTGGCGCATTGGTTCCTTCGCCGATACTAATTAAGCCTGTTGATGAAGATGTTCTGCGTCTGACTGTGCTGATGTTGGGAGGTGGCCCTGCCATCCGTGGCATTACGCAACGAGTGTTCCATAAGCATAGTGTGGATGTTGTGATTGATGAGATCGTAAATCGTGCTATCCCTGCAGTCACCCAGTTAGGTTGTTCACCTTGTACTTTGGCTATAGGTGTTGGCCGCAGCCAGTTCGAGGCAACAAGCTTGATGATGGAAGCGATGGTCAAAGGCGACTTTGGAGTGCAGAGTGACTTTGAGTTGCGCATCACAGAGAAAGTGAATGGATCCAATGTTGGCCCGCTTGGATTGGGCGGCAAGCATAGTGTGATGGCTACTTTCGCTAAAATTGGTCCGCAAAGAGCTAGTGGTGTAAGGATAGTAGCATTAAGGCCATGTTGTTGTTTTGAGCCAAGAAGGGCAAGTGTAGAGTTGTAATAAGAAATGGCATATTGATAAATAATGTATAAGTTGTTGCATATATCAGACAAAAACGAATGGAACAGGGTATTACATCTATTTCCTCCCTCCAATCGTGATGTATATTTCACTCCTGAATACTATTCTCTATACGAGCGGAATGGGGATGGCAAGGTGTGTTGCTTTGTTTATGAGGAAGAAGACGAGAAAGTTCTTTATCCATTTCTCCTAAACTCTATTAACCAACTTGGCTATGAGCTGGATGATGAGTATTACGATATTCAGGGAGCATATGGATATAATGGAATCATAACATCATCGAAAAATACAGATTTTATTGCTCGTTTTCATGATTGCTTTGACAAATACTGTCAGGAGCGGCATATTATTGCAGAGTTTTCTCGCTTTCATCCTTTGTTGAGCAATCAGACATTGGCATCACCAAAGATGCAGACATTTTACAGCCGTAAAACAGTTAAGCTGGACTTGTCGTTATCAATAGATGACATTTGGATGAACCAGTTTTCGTCAAAGAACCGCAATGTGATACGTAAGGCAGAGAAGGAAGGGGTGACTATCGTGGAAAGTCAAGACTATGAGTTGTTCCAACAGATGTATGACCAGACCATGTGGAATGTGAATGCGGAAGAGTTCTACTTCTTTCCTCAGCGTTATTATGATGATTTCAAAAAAACATTTGGCGAAGATGTTATTCTTTGTTTTGCGATGTATGAAGGCAAGCCCATAGCTGGTTCTATGTTTATGTTTAGCCAGTATTATGCCCACTATCACCTCTCTGGGCGTGACAAAAACTACTATAAGATTGCTGCCAATAATGTGGTGTTATGGTATGGTATCCAGAAAGCCAAGGAACGTGGCTGCAAATGGTTTCATTTCGGTGGGGGAACAACAGGTGCAGATGATGACATGCTTCTACACTTTAAGCAGAACTTCTCGAAAGAAAACGGTGAATTCTGGGTAGGCAAGAGGGTACACAATCAGACTGTGTATGATCAGATAGTTGAGCAATGGAAGAGAAAATATCCAGAGAGTTATGAACATAACAAAGTGAAACTGTTGGGTTATCGCGAAATCAAAAAAAACAAATATGAATAAAGTATTATGTGTGGCCGTTCATGCTGACGATGAGACATTAGGCTGTGGTGGCACCATGCTGAAGCATAAGGCACAAGGAGACGAAATACACTGGTTACTCCTTACAGGTCCAACAGAGAATCATCCAAGAAAATTCAAAAAAGAGTTTATAGAAAACCGTGCAAGGATGGTGAACGAAGTAGCCAACGCATATGGTTATGATTCATTGGACTATTTAACTCTTCCTACACAGTTGTTGCATACTCTTGATCTGCGTGACATCATAAAGAAGATTTCCGATGTAATGAAACGAATTCAGCCTAACATCATCTATACTATGTTTGCCAACGATGTGCACAGTGACCATCGTGTGGCTTTTGATGCTGTTTATAGTTGCACAAAGTCATTCCGTTATCCATTCATTGAGCGCATCTACATGATGGAAACACTCTCAGAGACAGAGTTCGCTTTGGCTATCCCTGCGTGTTCATTCTTGCCTAATGTCTATGTGGATATCACGGAGTATATTGACCGTAAGTTGGAGATTATGCAGATGTACCCAAAAGAGGTGATGGAAGAACCTTATCCCCGCAGTCTCAGTAGTATCAAAGCCTTGGCTCGTGTCCGTGGCAGTAGGGCTGGAGTGATGTATGCTGAGGCGTTTCAATTATTGTATGAAAAAAGATAGTGAAAAATGAGACATATCCCATCATCAGAAATTAAACAGCCTGGATTTCATGCAGACACATTAGGATACACCTTTGTTTGGCAGGGACATTTCCTTCGTGGAATCTATCCAAAGTCGGTTGACTTAGCAAAATCCTATTTCGAGTGCGGTTTCATTAATGAAATAGTATCGAAGGGGCTATTTCCCAGAACATGGATCTCGGAATATGAGAATGATCAGTTTGGAATGATAATTGAGCATGAGATGATTTCACCAGTACTCTATGCCACCGAATGGAATTTTATGATGTTGAAAGCGGCTGCTTTAATGGTGCTTGATATAGCTCAAATTGGTTGGAAATATGGCTTCAATATGGTTGATTGTCATAAACTGAATGTTATGTTTAAAGGCTCCAAGCCAGTTTATGTTGATTTGGGTTCTTTTGTGCCGCGCGAAGAAGGTTGTACGGGCTGGCTTCCTTATATGAATTTCATGACCTCATACTACTATATTTTGGACATGTGGAAGGATGGGGCCAGTCAAATAGCCAAACGAATGATGGCCCCTGGTGTAACAATACAAGCTAAAGACTATTATATCTATAAGTCGAAATTATGCAGGTTCTTTCCACGTTTAGTTACTCTGAAAATACAGTTGAATACATATTTAGCCTACCTTGCATCTCAACCTGATGAAAAGATTGTAAGAAAAACGGGGGGAACTCCTGGAAGTTTAAAAGCAAAAATCATTTGTAGTCTCCATAGGATTGTTCAGAAATTAAGTTTATCTCCATCACAACATCTTAAACGTATTCAACATAAAGTCTTATCCATTTCTATGCCTATTGCTAATAGTGTAGATAAGAAAGAGGTAAACATCTTAGATGTAAAAAAGACGTTGAAGGCTTTAGATGTAAAGAGCGTGTCATTTATTGATTCTCCAATCAAAGAGATTGTAGAATTAAGTGAAAACTTAGATAAAGCCATTTCCATCCAACAAAAGGAAGTAGTGTCGGATGCAGAATATCGCTATTTGAGCAGTATTGGGACTGCACATATTACTCAAGCATGTTTCTTTTTAGGCAATGGAGCTATTTTGGTTCGGGGGAAATTTCCAGAGGATAGATTGTCATCAGATGTTGCTGTAGTAATGGGATATCAAATACCAGCTGGGAATTTCGGACTACATAATGCTATGGTTTTCTTCAATCAGTGCAAAAGGTTCTCAAAGACAGGGCATCTTATCGTGAATATTCCTCGATGTAAGGACGAAATAAAAGATGAGTTGATGAATTTGTATTTTACCGATGTGGTTGGTGATACGTTCCTTATCTAAGGATGCAACGAATGTCATTATGGTACAAAGTTATTTGAAGTAAAAAAAAGTATCTTGCATGATTTAGGCCTCCATTCAGCGGTATTCAATAATGCTGGTAACCTTCATCGTAGATTTCGTACTAGTGCGCCAGCTTACTCCTTACGACTTTGGTCGTATCAGAATGTTAGCTATTTTCATGACTGTAGTAGAAACGCTCATTGATGGATGTATTTATTATGTCAGCTGTACTTCGTTATCTGAAGACAAGTTTTTTGACTTAAGCCTCTATATGGACGGCATAATAAAAGCATTAGTTTATGTTATGCTATATATGGGATAGCCAGTTATATTTAATCTAGATGCATTTGTTTTACCCAAGGAATCATTCGTCCAATGATAGCAAGATAATTAAACATAAGAAATGAGTAAGGGTTATGAGTGTTGAAAAAATACGCGTGGCAATGGTTTGCCATTTTTCAAATGCAGAGGTGCGCAGCCATCTTCCTTTGGATAATCGAAAGGTATACACATTTCTTAGAAGAATATTAAGGATGCCAACCAAAAGCAAGGGCTATGGTGATATTGCCAGTTGGGATGCATCGACCATTGAATTCTTCAAGAAAAGAGATGATATTGAGGTCCATGTCATCTCTGCTCATTCAGGTATGAAAAAACGTGTTGTATCCTATGAGGGTGAGGGTGTGCATTACTCTTTTGTTCGGTGTGATAGGGCTACAATGCTGAAGCGTCTAATTCCAAGCGATTCACTTTGGCGCAAAATGAATCCTATGGTAAAAGATGTTCATCGTTTGATCAACAAAATCAAGCCAGACTTGGTATTGCTGATGGGGACTGAAAATGCTTATTATTCCAGTACAGTACTTGGTCTTATCGATTATCCTGTTTATACTCTCTGTCAAACTATTTATAATAATCCAGAACGAGGAATATATGGCCATGTAGGTAGTAAGAATGCTACCACAGAAATGGAGATTTTCAAGGAGCATAAGTATTTTGGCGTGTACTGCAAAAAGCACTATGACTTACTGAAAGCTATAGCCCCAGACCGCTACATCTTTAAGTTCGGATTCCCGTCAAAGGGGAAACTTCTTGAGCCTATCGTATGTGAAAAAGAATTTGACTTTGTTAATTTTGCTATGGGGATGTCGGCAAAAAAAGGTTTCACGGACGCTATCGAAGCCATTGCAATAGTGAAGAATACATATCCGAGAGTTAAATTAAATCTAGTTGGAGGAGGCAGTGTGGAGCAAAAGGCAGAATTGGCTAAGATGGCAGAACAATTGGAAGTTAAAGAAAATGTTATCTTTACGCCATTCTTTGAAAAAAAGTCAGATCTGTTCCTTCATATCCAGAAATCACGCTTTGCTTTGTTGCCCTGCAAGATGGATTATATATCGGGAACCATGAATCAGGCCATGCAGCTTGGGTTGCCAATAGTCGTGTATAAGACAACAGGGACACCTTCTTTTAATCGTGAAAAAGAGTGTGCTCTCATAGCTGAACATTGTAATGTGGAAGATCTGGCAGCCCAGATGCTTGTCCTGATGAATGAGCCTAAAAAGGCAGAAATTCTTAGTAAAAACGCACGTGAATTTCAAGAGAAGCGTGCAGAGTATAAGCGAGGAAATGGTAGCAGATTGGTAGCTAATTTTCATGCTATAATCGATAATTACCGCCATGGTACTCCCATTCCACAAGAACTATTATTTAATCCAGAACGAGATGATTAGGAAAAGAATATTACTTGAAGAAATAATAACCTTTCTTGGTGATAAAGTTATTGATATAGAAGGCCCTGTGCAAGATGTTTTTATTGACAATCTTGCAGAGATGGAACGTGTTAATGAAACAACACTTGATTGGATTAAACCGTCTAAATTGAATAAGCAGGAAATCGCAGAACAAAGCAAAGCACATGTTCTGCTTGTCGATAAGAGTGTCGCGCCCATTGAAGGGAAAACAGTCATTCATGTTAAAAGTCCTAAATTGGCATTGGCATTAATTGGCAATCATTTCTTTGTTGAACCTTGGCAATCAAGTATTCATCCCACAGCCCTTATTCATCCCGAAGCTAGGATTGGAGTCGATTGTTATATCGGTCCATATACTGTTATAGGAAAGAGTATAATTGGGAGTCACACCTATATTGATAGTCATGTGCGAATATATGATGGTGTTGAAATGGGGCATGATTGCTCCATAAAAGCTGGGGCTGTAATAGGAGGTGCTGGTTTTGGGTATGAAAAAGATGAAGAAGGAAATCGTTTCCACTTCCCTCAGATTGGTCAACTTATAATGGGAAGTTATGTGGAGGTCGGTTCCAATACATGCATCGACCGTGGTGCGTTGGCAGATACTGTAATAGGGGATTATACCAAAATAAATAACCTATGCCACATTGCTCATAACAACAAAATAGGCAAGAATGTGATGATTACTGGATGCGTCAACATTTCTGGCTCTAATATTATTGACGACAATGTGTGGATTGCACCTAACTCTTCAATTCGAGGTTGGGTGCATATTGAAGAGGGTGCGACAGTGGGTATGGGAGCCGTAGTGGTGAAGGATATCCCAGCACATGAAACTTGGGTGGGGAATCCTGCACGTAAACTTGAAAAGAAGAAATAATGGATAAACGTATTGAAGCTATATCTATAACAAAATTCCAACCTATTATTGCGGCTCTTAAGCAGATGGATGCGATGAAGGTGAAGCTGTTGATTGTGTTGGATAATGAAAAGTTCTGTAGTCTGTTGAGCATCGGCGATATCCAGCGAGCCATCATTGCGAACGTTTCGTTAGAGTCGCCTGTAGAACAAATTCTTCGAGAAAAGGTTCATGTCGCTAAAATTGCTGATTCAAAGGAACTCATCATTGCTCAAATGAAGGAGCGTCGCAACGACTTCATGCCTATTGTGGATGATGAAGGCGATGTGGTCGACATCATTTTTTGGGAGGATATCTCGTCATACAAGGAAACACGTGTCAACACTTCTTTTACGTTGCCTGTAGTCATCATGGCGGGTGGTCAGGGTTCGCGTCTGCGTCCACTGACCAATGTGTTACCTAAACCATTGATACCCATCGGTGAACAGACGATGATAGAGGATATCATGGATCGTTTTGTGGAGTGTGGTTGTCATGACTTCTTTGTTTCTGTAAACTATAAGGCAGACTTCATCCGTCATTATTTCGACAACTTTGGAAAGCAAGTCTATCATATTGAGTATTTTCAAGAGGACAAGCCGCTTGGAACAGCTGGTAGTCTGCAACTGTTGAAGGATAGAATTAATAGTACGTTCTTTGTGTCGAACTGTGATATCATCATTGATGAGGACTACTCCGAGATACTGAACTTTCATCGTGAGCACCAGAATGAAATTACCGTGGTGGCTGCCCTGAAGAATTTCTCCATACCTTATGGCACATTAGAGACTGGTGAGGGCGGACAGCTTACGTCCCTTCACGAAAAGCCCAACTTAACGTTCAAGATAAATACTGGGATGTATATTCTGGAGCCACATCTTATAAAAGAGATTCCTTCAGACCGCCTCTATCATATCACTTTCCTCATCGAGAAGCTGATCAATGAAGATCGGAAAGTGGGTGTGTTCCCAATTAGTGAAGGTTCTTGGACAGACATCGGGAATTGGGATGAGTATATGAAATACATAAAAAAATAATCAAAATGATGGATACTGCGACTAAAAACATATTCACTTTTGTTGCCGCTTTTTATATTTTATATGTTACTATGCCTTTAGTTGGACAGTCTTTGGCGCTTCCCCCTCAATATGTACCTATGATTGTTACATTGTTGGTAGTTCTTATAAGTCCTAAAGCTTTTTTTAATAAGCAAACAGTTTGGCTTGGTTTTTATTTGGGCGTTCTGGTGGTTTACTTGTTACTCGAAAAGCCTTTGACAATTAGTGGTATCTCAGAGAAAAAAAGTAATTTGTTTAAATTGATGATGGAGATGGCTTTTATCCTTCCGTCTTTCTCGATAATGTGCGTTTATTATCGTTTCCAAGACAAAAGACTCACACAGCTATTGTTTTATACTGCAATAGTTGGGCTTGGATCCTCATTCCTATATTTGTTTCCTTTAATAATTGCGAATTCAAATATCCTTCGAATCGCCATGCATGCTGAAAGATATGGCTTAAATCCCTTCTTTGGTGCTCCGCGTTATTCTTTGATGCATGCTTATGTTATCATTGCATCTCCTGCATTGCTCGCGTGTTTGCTTCATAAAAACAAAAGCAAGAAGTTTTTTGTGTGTTTTTTTATAATGCTGTCATATATGATTTTCAGAAGTTATATTACAACCTCTATCTTATTATTTATTGGCATACTGGTTGCGGCTTTCTTGAGGGGTTCGGATTCTTCTTCGCAATTGGCAATTAGGGGGGTGCTTTCCGCAATTGTTTTTGTTGTGTTTGCCGCAGTTGGTGGTCTGAATATATTATATGATTCTTCTTATGGCTTCTTTGAAGGTTCTTATGCTCAGGGTAAAATGGATCAATTAGGTGCTGTGCTTGCAGGAAACACATTAGAAGAAAATAGTCTGAATGAAAGGATTGCTCTCCATATGATTTCTGTTAGGAGTTTTATTGAAAATCCTTTGGTAGGGTATCCTGAAATTGGTGGTCACTCTAATATGTTAGATAGACTGGGTGGAATGGGTATACTATGCTTCTTTCCTTATTTGATGTTTTTGATATCAATTTTTAAACGTTGTTCCCATTCACTTAAAAACAGTCCTCGTACTCATTTCTATTATTGTTTAGGAGTAGCAGTTGTTTTTATTTTGTTGTATGAGAAGGGATTGTTTAGCTATGAGGGTTGGGCATTTTATGCTGTAATACTTCCAGCGTCAGCATTTTATTTATCAATGAAAGAAAATTCAAAATTATCATAAGGTGGATAATTAAGAGTTTTAGCATCTTTAGAACTTCATCTTGAGCATCATGAAGGATAGAGAAACAATTATGCCAGAAAAATAGTATAGATTATTTTCTGTTATGAGTGTCAGTAATCATTGCTATTAAACCTAAGGGATTTATTCCATGTGACTGCGATTCGGATATTATCATGGATAATGTGAATTATAAATAAATGAGTACACGACTTTTATTTATCACTAGTTGTAATTTTTCACAATCAGAGGCAAATGGCCATACTTTAGAGTCTTTGTTTTTATGTTGTGATAAAAAGGATATTGCCCAGTTTTATGTACGAGAGTCAAAACCAGACTTCTGTTTTTGTGACCAGTACTTCCATGTTTCAGACCGTGATATGGTGAAATGCTTATGGTCGTGCTCTGGAGGGGTAGTAAAAGAACCTTCGGTAAGTAATACCGCGCTCATTCCACAAAAAAGAAGGAAAGATGCCTTTATTTTGATCGCAAGAAACCTTTTGTGGAAAGCAAGTCCATGGAAGCGTAAAACTTGTTTCTATGATTGGGTGAATTCGTTCAAACCGGAGTGCCTGGTGGCTATGATTGGGGAGAACTGGTTTATGATGGATATTGTATTAGACCTTCATCGCCGACTAGGAATTCCCATTCTGTTCTTCAATACAGAAGGCTATTATTTCAGTACGAAGAATTATTTCAACCGTGTAAATTTCCTTGGCAGGATAGCCTATCCGATTTATAGAATGCTGTACAGGAAGAACTTTTCAAAGTTAATGTCGGAGACCAGTTATGTGCTGTACCTATGCAAAAAACTACAAGATGATTACGGAAAGGAGTTCCCTCTTCCGTCAGAAGTAATCTATACTCCTTCCAATAATGCAAACATACCAGAGTATTGCTCGAAAAGAACAGGTAAGGACATTGTTATATCATATATCGGAACATTGGGTTATGGTAGACATAAAACATTGATAAACCTTGGCGAAGAGTTAAACCGTAGGAAGCAAGGCGTCTTTATTAATGTCTATGGAAAGTGTTCTGATGAGATTGCGTCACTATTCAAGGAATCTGTGGGAATTAAGTATCATGGTCTTATTCCATTTTCCGAGGTGGGTGGAAAGGTTGAGGACAGTGATATCCTCCTCCATGCAGAAGGATTCGAACCTAAGTGTCGAGAAATGTTGCGTTATGGCTTTTCGACCAAAATTGCTGATTCGCTCATGAGTGGGCGCTGTTTTGTGTTGGTGGCACCTAATAATGTTGCATGCTATGAGTACATTAATGAAAACATACCAGGTTCAGCAGCCTCTTCGATACAAGAAGCTGGCGATATAATTGAGCGATTGATAGATGATGTCAATTATAGGAAAGATTTGGCTCGCAGAGGGCGTGAATTGGCCTTAAGAAATCATAATCCTGCGATTGTTGGTAAGACTGTCCAAGATATTGTTAATTCGATTGTAAAGTGAAAACTGAATCTCTTGTGTCTGTTGTGACATCATGTTATAATGCGGTTGTATACATACAGAATCGATAATCATTCCTCAAAAATGAATCATCAAAAGTGTTATAATTATTCTGCAGAGTTTGATTAATTAAATAATTGTATGCAACCATTTTCAGTACTTATATCTATATATTATAAAGAGAAGTCTCAGTGGCTTAGAGAAGCACTTGATAGTGTCTTTGAACAAACAGTCCAACCAAGTGAGATTGTCATGGTTAAGGACGGACCACTTACGCCAGAACTTGATGCCGTATTGGATGAATATGCAGTCAAACACCCCATATTCAAGTTCGTTATCAATGATAAAAACTTAGGACTTGGATTGGCATTAAGAAAAGGTGTTGAGGAATGCTCGAATGAAATCATAGCTAGAATGGATACCGATGATATAATACCAAGGGATAGGTTCGAAAAAGAGCTTGCGGCTATTGAAAAAGGTTGTGATGTGGTAAGTTGTTGGTCGGTGATGTTTGAGAATGAAATAAAAAATCAAGTGGCATTAAAAACCAGACCCGAAAATCATGATGACATTGTCCGTCTTGCACATAGGAGATCACCCATTTGCCATGCTGGTACAATGATGAGGAAATCAGCTTTGTTGAAAGCTGGAAATTATGAAGATTGTCATTATTATGAAGATTATCAGTTGTGGGTAAGGATGATTCTATCTGGAGCGAAATTTTATAATGTACAGGAAGTGTTGTACTATGTGAGAACATACGGTGACTTGATAAATCGGAAAGGTGGCTGGGCATATACCAGACATGAATTGAGCGTATTGCATTCTTTCTATAAAATGGGTTTTTATTCTTTTGGGGAATTAGTCCGTAATTCCTCAATACGAATATGTGCCAGAATGGTGCCTAAATCATTACGTAAGATATCAATGAGAGTAATTTGGAATCATAAATCTGTTTAATATGGAAGGAAAAAACACATTCGTATTAGAAAGTGTTAGAAAGTCGACAATGAATTATGGCATTTGAAAAATCCATTATTCATAATGTGGATCCTTTATGATAAAGATATTTCAAAAAATAATATGAAAACGATCGCGATAATAATTGCTGGTGGCTCTGGCCACAGAATGGGACAAGACATCCCCAAACAGTTTATCAATGTATATGATAAACCAATAATTATTTATACTCTTGAAAGTTTCCAACGGCATCCTATGGTTGATGCTATAGAAGTTGTCTGCCTGAGTGTTATTGATGCGGCCTATTGTTTTACGTGTTGGGCACTAAGGAATACAAAAAAATATTATTTGAAGTAATGGTTACGGAAAAGAAAAAACTTAGCTTCATATTTAAGATTCTTCGCAGAATGGGCTTCAACTATTCTGAGGAAGAATACGGAGATGTTACTATATGGAAAGTTGTTGGGAAATTTTTCGGCAATATTCGCCTTAAATTTCTTGAAGGTATGTTAGATTGGTCAATTCTGGAACCAATAGAGCCAAGAAAGCTGAGACCTTTTTTATTACGTCGTATGGGATGCAAAGTAGGGAAAGGCTGTTTTATCGGTGATTATGTCAGGGTTGATACTAGCCACCCGGATATGATTACGTTGGAAGATAATGTGAGTATTGCCAGTGGATCAAGACTCCTTTGTCATCAAAGGGATTTCTCCAACTACTTTGTTGGTGAAGACTATATGAAATTAGGATATACGGTTAAGCCGATTTTGCTGAAAAAAGGTTGTCTTATAGGAATGGAATCGTTCATTATGCCTGGAGTGACCGTGGGTGAAGGTGCTATTGTTGGTGCTGGATCGCTGGTTACCAAAGATGTTCCTGCTTGGACGATTACAGCAGGACGACCCGCCAAAGTGATAAGGAATATTTCAGAAAGCATGGACATTGAGATAAACAAATGATACGACTAATAGATATATGAAAAAAGTACTA
>JAEEGJ010002671.1_pt1 | contig 83675 bp, 79 predicted proteins | sample 8958761 | NCBI WGS metagenome assembly JAEEGJ01 (sample SAMN16246546, study PRJNA631951) | gut metagenome | biome: gut microbiome; feature: rumen; material: RS-attached | host: Bos | place: Iran: Karaj | collected 2018-10
CCGACTTCAGCTTCATCGAAGGCGTTGACTTCGTGGCCATATGCGTTCCCACCCCGCTGGACGCTCACCAGCAGCCTGACATAAGCTATGTAGAGTCTTCGGCCCGCTCAATCGCCAAATACCTTCACAAAGGCATGATGGTGGTACTGGAGTCCACCACTTACCCCGGCACAACTGAAGAGCTCATCAAGCCCATCCTCGAGAGCTCGGGGCTCAAGTGCGGAGAGGACTTCTACCTGGGCTTCTCGCCCGAGAGAGTCGATCCGGGCAACCTGATTTACAAGACCAAGAACACCCCTAAGGTGGTAGGCGGCCTCGGCAAGGACGCCTCAGAGGTTATATCAGCCATGTACGAGGCGGTGCTCCAGAGCCCGGTGTTCCGGGCATCCACCCCCGCCGTGGCCGAAATGACCAAGATACTGGAGAATACCTACCGCAACATCAACATAGGCCTTATCAATGAGCTGGCAATACTATGCCACAAGATGAACATCGACCTTTGGGAGGTGATTGAGGCGGCCAAAACCAAGCCCTTCGGCTTTACCCCTTTCTACCCGGGTCCCGGCCTCGGCGGGCATTGCATACCGCTGGATCCGTACTACCTGAGCTGGAAAGCACGCGAGTACGGTTTCCACACGTCTATGATCGAATCATCGATGATGATCAACGACCGTATGCCCGAGTACTGCGTAGAGAGGATAGCCGACATGCTCAACCGCCGCTTCGCCAAAGCTCTTAACGGAGCAAAGATACTAGTACTCGGCGTAGCGTACAAACAAGACATCGACGACTACCGCGAGTCACCCGCCATCAGGGTGATAGACGGACTCCGCAGCGAAGGGGTCGATGTGGTTTTCTACGATCCTTTCGTACGCCATTACCGTCACAAGGGCGAATGGTTTGACGGAGAGAGCGAACTCACCGCCGAACTCATCGAGAACGCTGATGCCGTGGTAATTACTACGGCTCATACAAAAGTAGATTACAGCTTTGTGCAGCAGCATGCCAAAGCCATATTCGATACCAAGAATGCTATGAAGGCTGTCGCCGAGCGCGACAACATTGAAGTATTATAAATGCAAGACTGTTTCGTTCACGAGAGCAGCTACGTCGATGATGGGGTCATCATCGGCGCCGGCACCAAGATATGGCATTTCTGCCATGTCCAGAGGGGCGCTGTCATCGGGAACGACTGTTCGCTAGGGCAAAACGTGAACATTGGATGCAATGTCCGGATCGGTAACGGAGTCAGAATACAGAACAACGTCTCGGTATATGAAGGCGTTGAGCTGGAAGACAACGTTTTTTGCGGCCCTTCGTGCGTTTTTACTAACGTGAATACGCCCCGCTCGCACTTTCCGGTGCACGGAGTCTATTTGCGTACGCGCGTACGCGAGGGCGCGTCCCTGGGCGCGAACTGCACGGTGGTCTGCGGCCATACCATAGGCCGCAGCGCCCTCATAGCAGCGGGTGCCGTAGTCACCCGCGACGTAAAAGATTACGCTCTGATGGCCGGGGTCCCCGCCCGTCAGATCGGATGGGTCTGCGAATGCGGGAAACGGCTTGATGAAAGCCTTTCCTGCTCTTGCGGACGCAAATATAAACTCGAGGGCGACGCCCTCAAACCGGTCGGCGAATAACCGGCCGCCACAGACGCAGCAAACGCGTCATGCCCGACCCGATCGGGCATCTACCTCTTGCATCCTCTCTGGGGTTGCATTGGCGAAGCTTTACAGCAAACTCAGCAAAATGGAATTCAGAGACCTTAAACAGCAATACAGAGTCCTTCAGGCACAGATGGACAAGGCCATATTTGACGTAGTGGCAAGCGGTGCCTATATCATGGGCAAACCCGTCAAAGAGCTCGAAGCCAAACTCGCTGAATACGTGGGCGTTAAGCACTGCCTCACCTGCGCCAACGGCACCGACGCCCTTACCCTGGCCCTCAAGGCCTGGGGCATAGGCCCCGGTGATGCCGTGTTCGTGCCGGATTTCACTTTCTTCTCGTCGGCCGAGATCGTGCCCCTGGAAGGAGCCACACCGGTGTTTGTTGACGTGTGCGAAGATACGTTCAATGTTGACCCCGAAGATCTGGAACGCACAGTTCTCAAAGTGATAGCTGAAGGTAAATTGACGCCCAAAGTAGTGGTTGCCGTCGATCTCTTCGGCCTCCCGGCCAATTATCCTGAGATACGGAAGGTGGCCGACAAGTACGGCCTCCTGATACTCGAAGACGGTGCCCAAGGCTTCGGTGGCTCCATCATCATGCCCTGCTGCGACCGGCCATCCCGTGCCTGCAGCTTCGGCGACATTGCCACCACATCCTTCTTCCCCGCCAAGCCAGTAGGCTGCTACGGAGACGGAGGAGCAGTCTTCACCAACAACGACAACTGGGCCGCCCTCATCGAGTCTTACCGCGTGCACGGCAAGGGAGAGTTCAAGTACGACAACGTACGCATAGGCATGAATTCCCGCCTTGACACCGTTCAGGCAGCAGTTCTACAGGTCAAGCTCAAGGCATTTGCCGATTATGAGCTGGATGCAGTTAATTCTGCGGCAGAAAAGTACACAGCCCGCTTAAAGGACATCGTCGATACTCCGGTAATCCCCGAGGGTTTCCGTTCCAGCTGGGCCCAGTACACCATACGCCTGAAAGATACAGCGCAGAGAGATGCCCTACAAGCTGCTCTCAAAGAGCAAGGCATCCCCTCCATGGTCTACTACCCCAAGCCCATGCATCTGCAGACGGCGTTCAGCAACACCGTCATTCCCGGCTTGACCGGGCATCCCTGCCCAGTCGCCACCAGCCTCTGCTCCCGCGTCCTCTCCCTTCCCATGCACCCATACATCACCGAAGAAGCAATAAACACGGTGTGCAACGCCATCATAACCGCCTTTAAATGAGCATCTTCAAGCGCCGCAAACCCTGGGTATCACTCAGATACGAGGAGCAGTTCATACCAGAGAACTACTCCGAGCAGGGCGTAAAGCGAGGCGCAAAGTTCGAACGTAACCTTGTCACCAACCCCGACCTGAACGCCATTTTCAGGGCCACCAAGGACTTGGATATGGCTGGTATTGATGCCTGGCTGGACATCCACATGGAGCAGTTCGAAGACACCACTTTCATCGTAGATACTGACAGCGGAGCTTCGCTCGACGGGCTTAAGCCACATCATCCGGAACTGATAATCAACAAGATGGCCCTCACTCGGATACGGCATCTCAATACCTTCCTCAATAAGGCAAACGAGGTTCTGGAGGACGGCGGCTACCTTTGGGTGCATTCACGTACGGCCAGGCTAAAGCGAGAAGTTATCTTAAGGGCACACCCGGGATTTGGTGGCCGCGTAAGATACTATTTGCACTACTTGTGGCACCGTGTCTGCCCCAAACTCAAATTGACTAAATGGTTCTATTTCTGGGTCACTAAAGGCCAGAACCGAACATACCACCGTGTGGAACTACTGGGTCGTATGTACAGGGCGGGATTCGAGGTCATCGACGAGCGGTTCCACAACGGTGAGTACTACATTCTTGGCCGCAAGTTCCGCGCACCCATTTGGGACGACGACCCCACTTGCGGCCCGTTGGTCAAACTTAACCGTGTCGGCTATCACGGAAACATGATAGGCGTCTACAAATTCCGTTCGATGTACTCATATTCGGAGTATCTTCAGCCTTATATGCTTGAGCATGAGGGCCTCCAGGACGGTGGCAAGTTCGCTCACGATTACCGCGTAAACGGTTGGGGGAAGCTTCTGCGCAAAACTTGGCTTGACGAACTGCCCATGTTCATCAACGTTTTTAAGGGCCAGATGAAGTTGGTAGGAGTAAGGCCCCTGAGCCGGCAGTATTTCAGTCTCTACACCCCCGAGATGCAGGACCTTCACATCAGTGTCAAGCCCGGTCTCCTGCCGCCTTTCTATTACGACAAGCAATCTCCCGTTACCCTGGACGATGTCCAGGCCTCGGAGAAACGATATATCGACGCCTACCACTCTCACCCCTTCTCCACCGACTGGCGTTACTTCTGGGGCACGGTAGGCAACATTTTGTTTAAGCATAAAAGATCAAATTAAGATATGGCAGATGAGAAGACCTCTGTGCAGGAGGAAAAATGGGACATAGTTATCAAACCGAAGGACAAGCTGCTGTCTGTCGATTTCAAAGAACTGTGGCGCTACCGCGACCTGTGCGGTTTATTCGTCAAGCGGAATATCATCACCCGGTACAAGCAGACCATCCTTGGCCCCGCCTGGTTCGTGATCCAACCGGCCTTGACGGTGATTATGTACATGGTCGTGTTCGGCGGCATCGCAGGTATTCCCACCGATGGTGTGCCGAGACCTCTCTTCTATTTGGCGGGTACGGCGATGTGGAATTATTTCGCCAACTGTCTCACCAGCACGTCCAACACGTTCGTGGCCAATGCCGGAATTTTCGGCAAGGTTTACTTTCCGAGATTGGTCATGCCCATATCCACCGTCATCAGTAACCTGCTAACCTTGGCTATCCAGTTCGGATTCTTTGCAGTCGTGTATATTGCCTATATTATCTTTGATCCCAATTGTACGGCGCATCTGACTTGGTTCGCATTTATGCTGCCGCTGCTCGTATTGATGATGGCCGGATTGGCCCTTGGTTTCGGGACCCTTTTCTCCTCGTTGACTACCAAGTACAGGGATTTGCAAGTACTGCTTTCTTTTCTGGTTTCTCTCTGGATGTATGCCACACCTATCGTTTATCCACTTAGTCAAACGAACAGCAAGTTTTTCTTGGGTGTTCCTGTGCATACATTCATGTGCTTAAATCCGGTTACGCCCATTATTGAGACCTTCAAATACGGTTTCCTCGGCTGTGGTGAGTTTGTCGGTTGGAGATGGATTATTTATAGTTTTGTGTTCATGTGCATCTTACTTGGCCTCGGAATCTTGGTATTCAACAAGGTGCAGAAGAGTTTTATGGATACGGTCTAGGATGTCTAAAATAAAACAAATAACAGTCACTTCTCCACTACTTCCAAATCTTGAGGAGTTCAACACCCTACTAAAGGAAATCTGGGGCAGTAAGTGGATAACCAACAACGGTTCTTTCCACAAGCAGTTGGAAGCTGCTTTGTGTAATTACCTTAATGTTCCGTACATCAGCCTATTTACCAATGGTACGTTGCCGCTTTTGACAGCCTTACAGGCTTTGAGAATTACAGGCGAGGTCATTACGAGTCCCTATAGTTTTGTGGCCACTACCCATTCTATATGGTGGAACAACTGCAAGCCGGTTTTCGTTGATATTGACCCAACTACGGGGAATATTAATCCAGATCGCATCGAATCAGCCATAACCCCTAAGACGACCGCTATCATGCCGGTGCATGTGTATGGGAAACCGTGCGACACGAAGCGAATACAGGAGATAGCCGATAAATACGGGCTGAAAGTCATCTATGATGCAGCGCACGCTTTCGGAGTGGAGGTAGACGGAAAAAGCATCCTGAATGCCGGCGATATGTCCACCCTTAGTTTCCACGCGACCAAAGTGTTCAATACTATTGAGGGTGGAGCCATGATTATGCAGGATGCGGAGACCAAGAAACGAATAGATTATCTAAAGAACTTTGGCTTTGCCGGTGAAACTGAAGTTGTGGGGCCCGGCATTAATAGCAAAATGGATGAGGTTCGAAGTGCTTATGGATTGTTGAACTTGCAAAAGGTTGATGCTGCCATTGGGGCTCGCCATCGAGTCGCAATTCGGTATCGGGATGCACTGCGTGATGTTCCTGGAATCACATTCTTTAATGACATGCCCGGCGTGCGGCACAACTACTCCTATTTCCCCATATTCGTGGATTCGGAGCAATACGGCATGACGCGGGATGAGTTGTATATCAAGATGAAAGAGAATGGTGTTCTAGGTCGCCGGTATTTCTATCCTCTGATTAGTTCTTTCAGCACCTACCGCGGACTGCCGAGTGCCGCTCCCGAAAACCTGCCAGAGGCTAATAAGATGGCGAATACCGTAATCTGTTTGCCAATGCATCATGGGTTGATGGAAGAGGATTTGAATCGTGTGGTCTCAATTATTAAATCAGCATGAAACATCTATTGATTATTGGCGCAAGAGGCTTTGGGAGAGAGGTTTATTCGACCTTCATAAAAACCAACCAATATCTATCTCATCTTATTGATGTTAAGGGTTTTTTAGACGATAAGGCAGAAGCCTTGGACGGGCTGCCGGGTAACTGGCCGCCTATCATAGGGTCGGTTGAGGATTATGAATTAAAAGAAGACGACGTCTTTTTTTGTGCATTAGGAGACCCGTTCTGGCGGAAGCACTATTCTGATTTGATATCTGGGAAAGGAGGTCATTTTATCAGTATCGTTCATCCTACGGCACAGGTAAATCACGATGCAAAGTTAGGTGACGGTTGTTTTGTGGGTGCTTTTACCACAATTTCTCCCAATGTCAGAGTTGGAAAACATGTTACGATACTTGCCTTCGTGGATTTAGGGCATGATACTGTTGTTGGCGATTACACAACTGTGGAATCCTACGTGTTTCTTGGCGGTTATGCTTCCGTTGGGCAACTATCGGTTCTCCACACTAAATCAAGTATCCTTCCCCACAAATCGGTAGGGAATAATTGTGCCGTCGGAAATGGTAGTGTCGTGATTAAACATGTTAAAGACGGGTTACATGTATTTGGGAACCCTGCTGTAAAGATTGATTGCTAATTTTTATATTTTATGAAAACACTTGATGAATTTGTCGAGCTCTTCGCGGAGCTGTTTGATTTTACGGATCCTTCGACGATCACCTCTTCAACCATCTTCCATGATTTAGATGAGTGGTCTTCTCTCACAGGGCTATCTGTCATTGCCATGGTAGATGAAGAGTTTGATGTCGCCCTAAAGGGTGATGATGTGAAGGCATCCGTTACGGTAGAAGATTTGTACAATAAGGTTATTGCCAAGTCGTAATGGCGTTTCTCGAGTTTTGTAATGTTCGAATAGCCGGTATGGCTGCCGGTGTGCCAAGCAACACCATCCAGAACCTTTCTCTTAAACAAGGCGAGGACATATCTTCCGAGTACACACCAGAAGCTTTTGTTGAAACAACTGGCGTTAGAGAAAGAAGGAGTTCCGAAAGTCTTTGCACATCAGATCTCTGTTATGCGGCAGCAGAAAGGCTAATCGCTGATTTGAAGTGGGATAAGTCTGAAATTGAGGCTATTGTTTTCGTTTCTCAAACTGCAGATTTTCTCCTTCCGGCTACAGCTTGCATTTTACAGGATCGACTGGGTCTCAGCAAGGAGTGTTTTGCGGAGGATGTCGCTCTTGGTTGTTCCGGATGGGTATATGGATTATGCAATCTTGCTGCACTGATTTGCTCTGGCTCCATCAAGAAAGGACTCCTTTTGGCAGGAGATGCAAAGAAAAGAAGTTCAATGCGCCGAGATCCTCTCTTTGGAGATGCAGGAACTGCTACTGCTGTAGAGTTCGAAAAAGGAGGCGAGGGCTTTAAATTCCATTTGGGAACAGATGGCAGCGGTTTTGACGCCATAATTATTCCCGATGGTGGAAGTAGAAATCGAGTATCTCCAGAGTCCTTCTTTTTAGAGAATTACGAGGGCAGGTATATCCACCGGCTTCAAACCCGGATGAAGGGAATGGATGTATTCTCGTTTGGTATTACGACTGCACCGAAGTCTATTCGAAAATTAAGTGAGCGCTTCAATTTCGATTACCTCGACTACGATTATTTCGTCTTTCATCAGGCCAACATGAAGATGAATAAACAGATTGTCAAGAAACTTAAACTGTCGCCCGAAAAAGTCCCGTCTTGTATGTATCGGTTCGGGAACACATCCTCCGCGTCCATCCCTCTGACAATCGTGTCAGAATTATCAGGAGTTGTAGAAGATAAGGACACGAAGTTCATTTGTTGCGGTTTTGGTGTCGGACTATCGTGGGGGACTGTAGCATTTAAAACGCATAATGTCTACCTGGCACCACTTGTTGAAGTAGATGATAATCAATTCGACCATGAGCACAATATTTAATCCCTTTTCGCTTGAAGGAAAACGAATTCTTGTGACCGGAGCATCTTCTGGAATTGGACAGGAGACGGCCATTCAGTGTTCGAAACTCGGCGCTACCTTAATTATTGCAGGACGGAATATCGAGCGTCTAGAAGATACTTTCTCCAGATTGGAGGGTGATGGTCATTCCATGTCTGTATTCGACCAAATAGATGAGCAGCAGGTCAACGAGGCTATCTCGACGATGGAGGAGGTAGACGGAATCGTTCTTTGTGCGGGACGAGGCATGACAAAACCACTCGTTTTTTGTAAGTCGGAGACTTATGAAGAAGTGTTCAATACCAATTTCTTCTCGACTGTTAACATCCTGAGGCTTCTCGTCAAGCAGAAAAAAGTGCGTAAAAACGCGTCCATTGTCTTTGTGTCATCCATAGGAGGTGTTTATTCTTTCAATCCCGGGAATGGTGTATACGGAGCGTCAAAAGCTGCGCTGAATTCCGCGATGAAGTTTTTCGCGCGGGAATTAGCGTCTAAAACCATTCGGGTGAACAGTGTCAATCCTGGAATGGTAAAGACACCCTTTATCGGAAAGGGATCCATTACGGAAGAACAAATGCAACAAGACTGCGAGAAGTATCCACTGAAAAGATACGGTGAGCCCTCTGATATCGCGTTTGGAATCATTTATCTATTGTCTGACGCCAGTTCATGGATTACTGGCCAGTCCCTTGTCATTGATGGAGGAGTAACAATATAATGGAACGTCTTTTAGAGAATAAGATAGCTCTGGTTACTGGTGCAGGCGCCGGTATCGGAAAGTCCACCGCCCAACTCTTTGCCGAGGAAGGAGCAGTGGTATATGCATGGGATATCAAAGGACTAGAGTGGTCTGGCTCACAGTCACGAATAAAACCTGTTGAGATTGATATTTGTGATTTCACCACCGTGAAGAATGCGGTGATGGAGATTAAAAAAGAGTGCGGACGAATTGATGTATTGGCTAATATCGCTGGCATTGTTACTTATGAATTGATGTCGATGATTGATTATGAGAAGTTCAGAAAGATGTTGGAGGTTAATGTCGTTGCGCTAATTCATTTGATGTCTTTAGTGTCTCGCATCATGACTAGACAACAAAATGGTTCAATCATCAACATGGCTAGTATGGTAGGTGCTAAAGGAGCCCAAGGGCAGTTGTCATATTCAGCCACTAAAGGTGCAGTAATAGCAGCAACAAAATCTGCCGCAAAGGAACTGGCAAAGCATAAGATAAGGGTAAATGCAATTGCCCCGGGCATGGTGGGTTCAGAGCGGTTCAAGGCTGTGCTTGAAGCCAAATTCTCCAATAAAATAGAGAGTATTCCTTATGGCCGGTTGGCAGATCCTTCCGAAGTAGCCAATTTATGTTTGTTCCTTGCTTCCGATCATTCCTCATACATGACTGGTCAAATTATCGGAATTGACGGTGGCGCAATAATATAAGCCGAGTGTTTCTAAAAATTGAAAAGAAACCGAAAGACCGGATAGCAGTCATTGATGACAGCAGTACGTGCATTACTTACGGTGAGATTTGTGATTTCGCTCGGAGTTTTGCCGAATTCATTCCGAAGCGATCTTTCATCTTTATTATGGCAGAGAACAGAATCGGTTCGTTGCTGGGATATGTTGGTGCCTTATCCTCTGGGATCGTCCCTTTGATCATCAGCGCCACGACTGATAAGACGCTGTACAGAACCTTGAGGGACTTGTATTCCCCTGCGTATATTTGGACACCGGATGAGATGTTGCCCGAATTGGGCTATGAGTCAGCCGGTTTCTCGGAGTGGGGGTATTCTTTGGTGAAGACGGGTCTGCCTTCTCCCGAGATGTATGAGGATTTGGCGCTGTTGCTTCCTACTTCCGGAAGTACGGGAAGTCCTAAACTGGTCCGTCATTCTTATACGAATATCGAGGCCAATGCATTCAATGTGATGCGGTTGTTCGGCTTGACGGAGAATGAACGACCTATGGCGGCCTTGCCAATGCACTATACGATGGGTCTGTCGGTTATAACCAGCCATTTGCTGGCAGGCGCAACAATTATCCTTTCCGGACATTCTTTGTTGGATAAGGGTTTCTGGCAGATGATGCGTGAGCACCGCGTCACATCCTTTACGGGTGTTCCATATAGTTATGAGTTGCTTTCTAAGCTGCGATTCTTCCGGATGTATTTACCCGATCTGCATACTATCACGCAAGGAGGTGGAAAAATGACTGAGGAATTGTTCAAGGCCTGCGCCGATTATGCGGAACAGAAAGGGAAACGCTTCATAGCCACTTACGGACAAACCGAGTGTACTGCGCGAATGGCTTATCTCCCTTCCGAACTTGCGAAGACAAAAACTTGCAGTATTGGTATAGCCGAACCCGGCGGGCAACTTTCAATCATCAGCAAGGACGGACAAGAGACCTTTGAAGGGGAAGCAGAAGGAGAGTTGGTATATCGGGGGAAGAACGTAACCTTGGGATATGCTACGTGCGTTGAAGACTTACAGAAAGGCGATGAAAACCATGGAATTATGCATACTGGGGATCTCGCAAAGCGGGATTCGGACGGTTGTTATTTCATTTTAGGTCGGCGGAAGCGTTTCCTGAAGATTTTCGGCCTTCGCATCGGCTTGGATGAGGTTGAGCGCATGATCAAGTCGGAATTCGATACAGATTGCTACTGCAGTGGTACGGATGAGATGCTTGTAATTAGTGTTACCAATTCAACTGCTGCCAATTTGGTACCTACCTTCATAGAAGAAAAGACACATCTTTTCCATAAGAACATAAAAGTGAAAACAGTACAAGCTATCTTGAGAAACGAGGCCGGTAAAGTTGTTTTACAATAATTGAATCGAATATGACAAACCTTGAGAAATATAATCAAATTTTTACAGAAGTCTTTGGTGTAGAATCATCACAATTGGGTATTGACTTTGACAGTCAGCACGTGGATGGATGGGATTCTGTTCGACAATTAAGTCTAACTTCCTCCATGGAGGATGCGTTTGACATCATGCTGGATGCAGAAGATATAATTGATTTCAATTCCTACGAAAAAGGAAAGGCGATTCTTTCGAAATACGAAATATCAATCTGAAATGGCTTTCTGGAACATCAAAAGCGTGTCTTTGCGTGGTGTGACGGGCACCGTCCCTGATAATCCTGTCAAGTCTGCAGCTCTTCCTGTCTTTTCGCAGGAAGATGCTGAAACCTTTGACAAGACTGTTGGCATCCGCAATCGTTATATTGCACCTGACTCCATTTGTGCCTCCGACCTCTGCCAAGATGCCGGCGAACGATTGCTCGCTGCTTTAGGTTGGGAGAAATCAAGCGTTGATGTCCTGCTTTTCGTCTCTGTTACGGGCGATTATAAGACCCCGCCCACATCCGCAATCCTGCAGGATCGTATAGGGCTGTCCAATGCGTGTTTCGTGCTGGATGTACCTATGGGCTGTTGCGGCTGTATGTATGGGATTACTGTTGCGGGAAACCTTCTCTCTGCCGGTACGGCAAAAAGGGCGTTGGTTTTGGTGGGCGATACGGCAATGCGTATGGGGTCCACACGAGATAAGAGCAGAATGCCGCTATTTGGTGATAGCGGGACGGCCATGGCTCTGGAATTTGACCCTTCCGCAGATGATATCATCGTTGAAATGAACACGTTTGGGGCTGGTTACAAGGCTCTTATGACACCACATGGAGGCTATCGTCATCCTATAGCCAAGGAGTCTTTTGTGCTTGAGGATTTTGGGAACGGCATCATCCGTGCGCCCAAAGATGCACTGATTAATGGGATGGATGTGTTTTCTTTTGCTATCTCCAAACCACCCATCAGCGTGAAGAATATAATGGATCGTCTGGGGCTCAACAAGGATAAGGACATTGATTTCTTCCTGATTCACCAGGCTAACAAACTGATTGTGGACCGAATCGTGAAAAAGTTGAAACTGGATGAATCCAAGGTTCCGTATAACCTGCAGGAGTTCGGAAACCTGGGTGGCGCCTCGATTCCGATGCTGATGGCTACGAGTATTGCCGATGAGATTAGCGCTCGCCCGTTAACATTGCTGTGTTCGTCATTTGGACTTGGTCTGACTTGGGGGACTATGGTCTTGAAGACCCTTCCGGTGATCGCGGTTCCACTCAACAAGATATAATAAATGTTTAATCTGAATGCTTTTATTACCGAGGGTGTTACCTGCAGAACGACTAGTTTGTTCGAGCAGGATATCGTTGACTATAAGGCTCTCCTTACAAAGGAAATAGAAGGCAAGTCCGTTTGTGTCATCGGCGGTGCGGGAAGTATCGGTTCTTCCTTTATCAAGGCCGTTCTCCGTTTCCGCCCCGGCAAGCTTGTCGTGATAGACCTGAACGAGAATGGACTGGTGGAATTGACCCGAGATTTGCGATCGACGGATGGACTGTACGTCCCTCAGGACTATCGAACATACACCTTGAATTTTGCCGATCCCATTTTCGCCCGGATCTTCCGGGAAGAGAAGGGATTCGACATCGTGGCGAACTTTTCGGCACACAAGCATGTGCGGAGTGAGAAGGACAAGTATTCGGTGCAGGCGTTAATCGAGAACAACGACATCAAGGCGAAGCGTTTGATGGACCTGCTCTGCGAGTTTCCGCCTAAGCATTTCTTCTGCGTCAGCACAGACAAAGCGGCGAATCCGGTGAATATCATGGGTGCGAGCAAGCGGATAATGGAAGATCTGGTGATGGCTTATGGCGACAAGTTCAAGGTTACGACTGCCCGCTTTGCCAATGTCGCCTTCAGCAATGGCTCTTTGCCGGACGGATGGTTGCATCGTTTGCAGAAGAAGCAACCACTGGCAGCTCCGTATGATGTCAAACGCTACTTCGTTTCTCCGGAAGAAAGCGGCCAGATCTGCATGCTCGCCTGTATCCTTGGAAAGAGCGGAGAAACATTCTTTCCCAAACTGGGAAAAGAGCAGATGTTGACCTTCAGTTCTATCTGCGATGAGTTCGTAAAATCCGAAGGATATGTCAAGAAAGAGTTCTCCGATGACGACTCCGCAAAGGCATTTGCGCAGCAGATGACCTATGATAGTGCGGAATATCCGGTCGTTTACTTCAAGAGCGATACCACAGGAGAGAAGGCCTATGAGGAGTTTTATGTTCCAGGAGAAAAAGTCAATCTGGATCGTTTCAAGGCCTTGGGAGTCATAGAAAAGACAAGTCGTCACTCCCTGTACGATGTGGAATCTTTCTTTGACAAATTGCAGGCTTTGTTCGCCTCTAATTTCACGAAAGATGATGTCGTAAAGGCCATCAAGGAGTTCATCCCGAACTTTGAGCACGAGGAAAAGGGAAAGAATCTGGATCAGAAAATGTAATAACAAATGGCAGTTTCAAGGCAGTCCAGTATTGAGTTTTGTCGCATAGTTTCGATTATGATGGTAATGCTTGCCCATACCACATTTCAATCGGTCGGTTGGGATTGTTCTTCTTTAGGCATTTTGCTTTTGGCTGCATTGTCAATCGTAGGTGTTAATGTGTTTGTCCTCATTACCGGTTACTTTTCTACGGAGCCCAAGATAGTTTCCTTGACAAAACTATTATTTATTTGTTTATTTTGGATGGGGGTAAGAATTGCCATTAGGTATGCGTTGGGGCTGTCCGTCACTTGGCAGAGTCTATTCTTTGTCACAAAGTCGAATTGGTTCATTCCCGCGTATCTCTGTCTGCTCTTTTTTACGCCTGTACTGAATGCATTCTGTAACACGGCAAATAAAAAAGCTTTTTTGGGAACGGTGTTGGCATTGATCTTCTTTGAGGTTTGGTTTGACTTATTACCTCCACATCCGAGTGTATTATTGGGGAGCCAAAAAGGCTATTCTGTCCTTTCATTCATCGCACTTTATCTTTTAGCCAGATATATCCGTTTATATGGTGTTCCAAATTGGTTGAGAAAGGGGAGCTTCTCAGTTTATCTTATAATCTCAATTACACTGACAGTTGCGGCTCTTTTCTGCATCAAGATTGGCCACCCGATGACAAGGGTCATTTACGCTTATTCTAATCCGTTGGTCATTCTTTCGTCAGTCTCGTTCTTTTTAATGTTTGAGAGATTGCCCATAAAGGATAATATTGTGATTAATCATATCGCCAAATCCTCACTTGCTGTCCTATTGGCTCATTCGGCGATCTTTTTTCTTTATACAAAGCAGTTCCGCTTCCTATACAACGTATACCCTTCCACTAGTATGGTTGCGTACTGGGTATTGGCAATAGCGATCGTCTTTGTTGCAAGTATAGCCGTAGATCAGGTGAGGCTGATGCTATGGGAACCGATAGAGAACGTGCTTCGTAAACAAGTGAAACAAAACGAATTGTTTTAGCAATGGCATACAAGATACCTCTTTTCAACTTGAATTATGACGACCGCGAAGCGCAGGCCGCCTATGATACCATTATGTCCGGGTGGATCTCCACCGGGCCAAAGAATGCCGAACTCGAGGAGACGTTCGCGAAGATGCTGGGCGCCAAGTATGCCGTCAGCCTTACCAACTGCACAGATGCTCTTCATCTCTGCTGTATTATCTGTGGATTCGGTCCCGAGGATGAGGTGCTTTGCCCTTCTCTTACTTTTGCAGCATCAGCGAATTGTATCCGTTATACTGGTGCGACACCTGTCTTTTGCGACATTGTCGGCCCTGAGCATATCAATATTGACCCCAAGGACATTGAAAGAAAGATAACCCCGAGGACCAAAGGTATCGTTGTTGTCCATATGGCTGGGTTTCCAGCGAAGATGGACGAGATAATGGATATTGCCCGGAAGCACAATCTCAAGGTTGTTGAGGATGCCTGCCACGGACCACTCTCCGAGTACAAAGGCAAAAAACTAGGGACCATCGGAGCTTGTTCCGCTTTCAGTTTCTTCTCCAACAAGAACATCTCTACGGGCGAGGGCGGTATGTTCGTGACAAACAACGAAGAGTATGCCGCAAAGGCACGTCTGCTTCGCTCTCACGGGATGAGTACGATGTCTTATCAGCGGGCTACAGGCCATGCAACGGAGTATGACATCACCGAACTCGGCTACAACTATCGCATGGATGATATCCGGGCAGCCATCGCCATCGAGCAGTTGAAGAAACTTCCTGGAGACCTGGAGAAGCGCTTGGCTGTTCGGAAACAGTATGTGGACCGGCTTTCCAAGGTTGAAGAGTTAGTCGTTCCTTTTGCTGACAATACGGAATTCGTGTCCAATTACATCTTTCCGGTGGTCTTGAAAAATGGGAACAAAGAGCGCCGGAACAAGATTCGCGAGTACATCCATGCCACAGGCATCCAGACCAGCGTACACTATCCTGCTATCCATCGATTCTATATCTATAAGGAGTATGGCTCAGTTCTTCCTCAAACGGAGTACGTGACCGACTGCGAGTTCACGCTGCCCATGTATGCCGCCCTCACGCCTGAACAGATTGACTTCATCTGCGATACTGTCGAAAAAGCTGTCCATGAAATCCAATAAGTCCATATTGGTATTCGGCTGCGGAGAGCTTCAGCAGTCCATCATAGGTAGAGCCCACAAAATGGGACTCTTCGTGGTAGGCATCGACCCTTGCCACGATGCGTTTTGCAAGGGTGATACCGATGCCTTCGAAGTTGTCGACGGGCAAGATTTTGAAGGGACTTGTGCCGTTGTGGAGAAGTATGGTATAGATGCAATTGTGACGGCAGCAACTGACAAACCTCTAGTAATGATGGCCAGGATTGCGGAGAAATATGGTTTCCCGTTCTTCTCAGTCGATACGGCGAAATGGTCCACCGACAAGTTTCTGATGAAGGAACGGTTCGAATTGGGTGATATTCCTCATGCCAGGGGGCGTTTGATTTCACAGGTGGAGGATGCTGAGGGTTTGGTATATCCGGTCATCGTCAAGCCTCGTGACAACTCAGGGAGCCGAGGGGTAAAGTTGTGCCGGAATCAAGAAGAGTTAAGAGAGTCTATTGATGAGGCTTTAGAGAACTCACATCTGGATTCCGTACTCGTCGAGGAATACATTGACGGACCCGAGTACAGTATCGAGAGTCTTCACTATGACGGGAAATCAGAGGTGATTCAGTTTACCGAGAAGAAGACAACGGAGTTTCCGTACAATGTGGAACTCGGACATATGCAGCCAGCAATTATCAGTGAGGAAAACAAGAAAAAGATTCGTGAAATAGTCACAAAGATAGGCCATGCGCTGATGTTTGAGAATTGCCCTTCTCACACCGAGTTGAAGATTAATGATCGCGGGGTATTTGTTATCGAGACAAGTCCTCGGCTGGGGGGGGATTATATCACATCTACATTGGTCCCACTTTCCACTGGTGTGAATCTTGAAGATGAACTGTTGAAAATCTCAATAGGCGAAGTTATAAGGCCAATTCCTCACTTCATTCAGTATTCTGTAGTTCGTTTTTTTGCATTTGGTGAAGGTAGAGTAATTATGCGTGTCCCCGATTCTGAGGTTGTGAAATCCTGGCCACATGTAGAAGATTTCTCTTTCCATCTTTTGGAAGGACAAACTGTTAATCGTATTACATCCAGCATGAATCGCTATGGGCATATAATCTTAGTTGCGGACAATAAAGGTTCTATCGAAGATTATGTTCAAAGGTACGAGAGTGCCATAAAGAGAAGTTTGTTGGTGGATTAAGTGCAAGTATGGGCAAAAAGGTCATAGCTATAATTGGGGCAGGAGAAGGAGCTCTTCCTATTATCTCGAAAGCGAGGGAAATGGGTATTACTACAATTGCATACGGCAAACTTGATTCCCCAGCAAAAAATCAAGTGGATGTATTTGTGGAAGAGACTAGCTTTGACATTCAATTCATTGTTAATTCCTGCAGAGAGATGAATGTAAATGGAGTGATACCTTCTAGTGAGCTTTCTACAGAAGTAACAGCGATAGTAGCTCACGAGGCCGGTTTGTTGGGAAATGATATTGAACGAGGTTTTGGCGGCAAGAACAAGTACGTTATGAGAACGAGAGTCTCACAGTTGGCAACTGTAAAACAGCCAAAATTTCATCTATATCAGGATGATCAAGTCGTATTGTTTCCAGTGGTCGTAAAATCTGTCGATGCTTGTGGGAAGAGGGGCATTGGTATCGCGTATAATAAGAAAGACTTAATCCAGGCAGTACAAGAAGCAAGGGCCAATTCTTCTGACGGAACCGTCCTTATTGAGGAATACTTGCAAGGGGGGCAAGAGTATTCGATAGAGTGTCTTTCTTTCGGAAAAGGTAAACATCAAGTCGTTCAATACACGGAAAAAGAGTCTGCTGGGCCTCCTCATTTTGTTGAGATAGCCCATCACCAACCCGCTCGTCTGACTGATGAAATAAAAAAGAGAATAGATAAAGCAACATGGGATATTCTAGAAGTCCTTGGTTTGAATTGCGGAATGGCCCATTTGGAGATAAAGCTTATTAATGATGATATTTACTTCATAGAGGTCGGTGCTCGAGGTGGCGGCGATCACATTTCAGATATTCTGACACCATTAAGTACCGGTTTTGACTATTATAAGGCAGCTATTGAGTGTCATCTGGGAATCTATCAGCCTTCTACTATTATTACTAGGGCTTGTACGGGTATTTATTTCCATAGTAAACAGAATGAAAGATTAAGACCACTATTCGAAAGAGCCAAAACAGCTGGTTGGTGTATCAAGAACACTGTTGAGAAGGAAGAATTTGACGATGTTTCAGGGAATGTAAGCGCATCTAATTCTGGCTTTATTATCTATTGTGCAGACCATCGAATAACCATGTGATTAGTATAAGATTAGTATTTATCTTATTCTGATGGGATTGAGATAAAGGTTTTACGCTTATTACAAATTATAGCAAAATGGAATATCTTAAAGGGAAAAGACTGTTACTTCTTGGTAGTAACTTATGGAAGGATAGTCTAAAACAATATGCCCAAGCCAATGGAGTATACACTATATTTGCAGGTTTATATCCAGGACCGCTTGATGAAATCGCCAACGAATATCATCGAATCGATTCAACTGACCCATCTGTAATGATTCCGTTTATCAAGGAACATAATATCGATGGAATATTTATGGGCGGAAGCGAATTAATAATATCCAAAGCATGCGATTATATCAACCTATTGGGCTATCCATGTTATTGTACGAAAGAGCAATGGGATATCCTGCAGAATAAAAAACTATTTAAAGAGGTATGTAGAAAGTATAAAGTCCCTACTGTTCCTGAATACAGTATAAATGATGGTCTTTTGAGCAACGATTTCCCAGTTATTGTAAAGCCAATCGATTCCTGTGGTTCAAGAGGAATTAGTATATGTCATGATGAAAGACAGTATTTAGAGGCAAAACAAAAGGCATTGGGAGCATCTCCATCAAGTAGTATTATTATTGAGAAGTACGTAGATAATGGTGGACTTACATTAGTTGTGAGCTATATTGCTATTGATGGCAACTATTATCTTGATTCTATTGGTGATAGATATGTGCTAACTGGTGGTCTGATTACGGCTGCGTCTTTTTTCCCTTCAACCTATTTAAATAATTGGTTGAAAACTATCGATTCAAGGGCCAAAGAAATGCTAAAAGGATTAGGAATCAAGAATGGAGTTGTTTCTTTCCAAGCACTTCCGGATGGAGATAGTTTATATGTTTATGAGTGTTGTTTCAGGCTGACAGGTGGTATGACATATAAGATGACAGAAGCAATTTGTGGTCATAGTTCTTTCAAAATGTTGCTAAAACATACCCTCACCGGGATAATGGGAGATAAAGATGATATTAGTCTGATTGATGCCTCTTTTAAAGGACAAAAAGGCATTTCGCTTACAATCCCTCTTAGAACAGGCACTATCGGGAAGATTGAAGGTGCTGATGATATATTATCGCACAAACAGGTTATTGATTTTACTCAATATTACAAAATAGGAGAGGCGGTTTCACCTCAGAGTGTCAATACTCTTGATCAACTCTTTGCCAGAATCATGGCTGTTGGTGAATCTAAAGAAGAGTTGTTAGATACTTTATATGCAATAAGGCAACGATTGAGAATTGTTGATACTGAAGGTAACAATATGATTATATGGGAGACATTCGATAAACTATATTCAAAGCATAAGTCGTAGTCTTTTTTATCTGATTATAATTTGTAATATGAAATATTATACAATGAAGGATACCCGGGATTTCCTTGAGAGTATCGGCATGCCAGGCGGCGATCTGTATGATCTTCCTACTTCTGAGAAGCGTTTCCCGGATGGTGGTCAGTATCGGTTTGAGGTTCCTGGCATCCAGGGGCCCGGACCGATGAAGGCACTTTTGGAGGCTCTGGATGAATATGGCATCCAGATTCATCGTGTTACCCAAACCAAAGGAATCATGTTTCTGACAGATGATGAAATTAAGCAGATGGTTGAGTTTGCCAGGAAATGGAAAGTTCAGCTGGTTCTAGCTTGTGGCCCTCGTGCGACTACTGATACTTCGGCTTCTGTCAAGACTGAAGAGGGACAGCGTATGGGCTACCGTCTCCGTGGTGAGGAGCAGATTGCCCGTGGCATTGAGGAGATTCGCCGAGGTGTCAAGCTGGGAGTGCGCGCCTTCCTGGTTTATGATGAAGGCCTGCTTTGGGCGCTAGGTGAGGCTCGCAAGAAAGGCTTTATTCCCGCGAATGTGCATTTCAAGGTGTCCGCGCATTCTGGTCACGGCAACCCTTGTTCCGCCCACGTCTTGGAAGAACTCGGTGCCGATTCCATCAACCCGGTGCGAGATATTCAGATCCAGATGCTAGCCGCCATGCGAGCTGCCATCGATGTGCCTATTGATTTACACACAGAGAATCCAAAGTCTTCCGGCGGATTCATCCGCCACTATGAAGTTCCTGATTTCATCCGTGTTGCTGCACCTGTATATCTGAAGACAGGTGGCAGTGTTGCTGCAAAACATAGTTACGACACCACTGAAAAGGAAGCACGTCAAAGGGCCAAGCAGATAGTACTGGTTAAACGGATGATTGACGAGTATTATCCTAATGCGATTGTTTCTCCTAAGTTGAGTTTGTAAATGAGACATCATTCATATAATCAGGACTTTGAATTTGTCAAAGCGCCAATAGCTTTCAACAAGTATACTCCCAAAGATACGCTTCAATATTGTCTTGGCGGTACACTATATATGCCTGCAACCAAAGATATTCGGGAAAAAGTTCTAAATCATAAGCTTGAAGTTACTTCACTGGTGATGTGTATGGAGGATGCCATAAAAGAAGAGGACTTGCCTGTTGCTGAGCAGAATGTCCTTGATCACATGGACTTCTTTGCTGATGCAATTGATGCAGGGAGGATTACGATGGACGATATTCCGCTTTTTTTCGTCCGCGTCCGCAATCCGGAGCAGTTTGTTAGTTTTTCCAAGAGGCTTTCTCCGCGTCAGGCACATATTCTCACGGGCTTCAACTTCCCGAAATTCAGCAGCAAAAATGCCCTTGGAGTCCTCAGAACACTGGTAGAGGTAAATAGTCGGCTTGGCGTTCTTCTATATGGGATGCCCATCTTGGAGGGGGCAGAGATTGCTTTCCGGGAATCCCGGAATCGGGAATTGTTGACACTTCATGGTATGTTGAATCCTTATAGGGATCTGATCCTTAATATACGCGTCGGTGGTACTGATATGTCTTCACTATTTGGCGTCCGTAGAAGCATCCATTCTACGGTGTACGATATCATGCCAGTACGTGATGCGCTTTCCGATGTGGTGAACTTCTTTAATCGTTACAACGAATATGTTGTTTCCGCAGCGGTTTGGGAGTACTTCCGGTTATACAAGGAGGATGATATCAATGATATTATCAAGAATAACTTCTTCCATTCGCTAATCAAGGGAAAGTCCATTATCAATCCCGCAATCGACGGTCTGCTCCACGAGGTGATTATTGACAAGTCTAATGGGTTCATCGGCAAGACCATCATCCATCCTTCGCATGCCCGTTTCGTCAATGCGATGTTCTGCGTGAATGAAGAGGAATTCAAGGATGCTATTCAGATTTTGAACACATCTGGCGGTGTTGTCAAAAGTGAAGACGGTGGCAAGATGAATGAGATTGGTCCGCATTTTCGCTGGGCCGAAAAAATAGTAGCCCGGGCAAATGCCTATGGCGTCGTGAAAAATGAGGATTCCGTTTTAGGCCTTGTCCTTGGACATAATAAATAGCAGTATGAAGATTATCCTTGGGACAATGAACTTCGGGCCTCAATTGAATCTTGAGGCAAGCAGATTAATGACCGAGTCATTTCTGAAGACTGGGAATAACGAACTGGATACCGCTTACGTTTATAATGGGGGCGATACGGAGAAATATTTAGGTGAGATTCTTCCTTCATTGGATGATTATTATCTCGCCACAAAGGTACATCCGCGCATAACAGGCAAGCTTGACCGGGAATGCATCTTAATGGAGTTTAATGAGTCTTTAAGGCGGATGAACCGAGACAATATTGATCTCCTGTATTTTCATTTTCCAGATGGAAAGACGCCCATCGGCGAAGCTTTGGAAACAGTGGCCGAGCTCTATGAGCAGGGGAAAGTCAAGGAATTTGGTTTAAGCAATTATCCCGCTTGGCAAGTTGTGGATATTTGGAATCAGTGCGAAAAGTATGGTTGCCCGAAACCTACGGTGTATCAGGGTATGTATAATGCCCTCTGCAGGAATGTAGAGCCTGAATTATTCCCGGCCATTCGCTATCTCAAAATGCGATTCTACGCTTTCAATCCACTAGCTGGCGGTATGCTTACCGGGAAGCATCTACATTTTGAGGACTCTCCTGAGCCGGGTCGTTTCGCCCGCCTAAAGAGCTACAGGGATCGTTATTGGAAGCAGTCCTATTTCGATGCTGTTGATGCAATCCGACAGACGTGTGATGCCGAAGGAATTCCGATGGCTGAGGCCGCATACCGCTGGCTCTGTAATCATTCGATGTTGGATGCAACCAAGGACGACGGCATCCTATTGGGGGCGTCTAAAATCACCCAGATGACACAGAACATGGACGCGGCAATCAAGGGAAGACTTCCTCAGTCCATCCTCAATGCCATGGATACCGCTTGGGATATTGCGAAACCGGATAGTCCCTCGTACTTCAGATTTATCTGATTATGGGTCTCACTGATAAATTTTTAAACAATATTTTCAGAATCAGGAGGATGACAATTTCGCCTAAGGTGGATTGTCTGGTTCGTACTTATTTGGTGGATACAGTGGGCGTCACTTTTGCAGGGGCCGCAGACATTTTTGAGAAAGAAGAGGCAATCTTGAACTTGCAGAGGAGTGAAGGCGATTCCAAGCCTATTGGCCATAATCGTTCTTGTTCAATTATAGACGCCATATTCATCAATGGTCTGAGCAGTCATTTGCTCGAATTAGATGATGGGGTTAGATATGGTGTGATTCATCCGAGTGCGCCACTGTTCTCCGCCTTGATTCCGCTTGCTATCGTGAATCAAGTGAAATGGGATGATTTCCTACGAGGTGCGGTTTGTGGCTATGAAACGAGTATTCGTATAGCCAGTGCTATGCAACCCCATCATTACAGCGCCGGTTATCATCCGACTGCAACATGTTGCACTTTAGGCGTTGCTGTCGGTGTTTCTGTGATGTTAGGGTGGGATGATTCAGTAGTGAAGGATGCTCTTTCAGCAGCGTGCATTTCAGCGTGTGGGAGTCTGAAGGTACTTGAAGACGCGTCCCAGTTAAAGCCTTATAACTGTGCCAAGGCCGCAGCAAATGGATATATGTCTGCTATCATGGCGAAAGCTGGTTATATAGGACCGTCTGAACCACTTGATGGTGATACAGGTTTTTTGAAAATGATGGCCTCTACTTTCGATGACGATATATTGATTGGAGAGAAAGACTTTTTGTATCTGGAGAAAATATACCAAAAACCGTACGCTTCATGTCGTCATACTCATCCTGAGATAGAGGCTTGTTTTAAAATCAGGGATGCTGCCAATTTCTGTATCAAACAAATTGCTTGTGTAATAGTAACCACTTATAAAGGGGTTATAGGAAAGCACGACTTTAAAGATATTCGCGGCGAATCATCTGCAAAAATGAGTATCCCTTATAGTGTGGCGGTAGCACTTTCCACGGGAAGAGCAGGGATAACAGAATTTGCTGAACCGTATGTCTCTGATGAGGAGATTCTTGGGTTAACACAACGTGTAAACGTTCTTCCGAGTGAAGAGTTAAGCCGGCTGGTACCTGATAAGCGTGTGGCTATGGTGGATGTCGTTATGAATGATGGTACTCATCTCAAAGAAAACGTTGAGTATCCGAAGGGAGAGCCAGAGAACCCACTTTCCGTTGAAGAGAACTCAGCCAAATTCTTCTCGATGACGGCTCATGCAGGATTGGAGCAGAAAAGAGCCAAGGATATTTATAACGAATTAACTAAAGCGAACAATCCGGATTTCAGCATACTATGGTAAATCAAAAAGTACTGTTCGATGCATTAGGTGCCATGGGTGTGGACTTCTTCACTGGCGTCCCGGATTCCCTCCTCAACAACTTCTGCCTTTATATGGTGCATAACATCCCCGATGGCCAGCATGTCATGGCGGCCAATGAGGGTAACGCCATCGGCATTGCGGCCGGTCATTATATGGCTACGGGGAAGATTCCTTTAGTGTATATGCAAAACTCCGGTATTGGCAATGCGACGAATCCATTGCTCTCACTCACGCACGATTGTGTATATGGTATTCCTATGATCCTTGTTATCGGCTGGCGTGGAAATCCGGCAGTCTCGGATCACGCCCAGCACAGAAAGCAAGGAGAATTGACTCCGGTCCTGATGAATGATATGGATATCCCGTATGAGATTTTGGACGCGGAGGAAACTGTGGTCCGAAAATTCTCCTGGGCCGTTGCCAAAACCAAAGAGATTTTGTCTCCGGTCGCTTTAATTGCCAAGAAAGATATTCTAAGTGAAAAAATCAAGAAGCAGGAGTATCCCAAGAGCACGTTGATGTATCGCGAAGAAGCGATTTCAGCCGTTCTGGAGGTGTTTGGTAGTGATGCTGTTTATCTCGGAACCACCGGCCGCACCACCCGGGAGCTTCACGAGCAGTTGATACTACATGGTGTGAGCGTGGGTCATGAGTTCCAGAATGTCGGATCTATGGGACATATCTCATCGGTTGGCCTGGGTATCGCTTTAGCTAGGCCTTATCAGAATGTCGTTGTTTTCGATGGCGATTCTGCCGTCGTTATGCACATGGGCTCGCTGGCGACAAACTGCCGCTATAAGGCGGGTAATCTAATCCACATCGTGTTGAACAATGGCGTAAATGAGTCCGTAGGGGGACAGCCCTCGGCTGGAAATGTCATCAGTTTAACGGAAGTCGCTTCAGCATGTGGCTATAGAACACCTGGGCGCGCTATCGAGACTAAAGAGGAACTCCAGCGTATCATCCGTGACTTTGGTAAAGGTAAGATGCCATTATTCGTTGACGTTCATATACGCCAGGGCATCCGCAGCGATTTGCCCAAGTTAAACATTAACCATAAAGCTCAGAAAGTAGCCTTGATGAAGAATCTTATCAAATAATGATTACTGAATTGACTACTCCAATTAGCGGAAGTGCGATAAACCGACTTAAAGTTGGCGATGTAGTATCCATCACAGGATACATCTTCTGTGGCCGTGATGCAGTTTTGCCCCGAATCTGCAAGGAGTTAGAGGTTGGCACTTGGGACAAACGAGGAATCGATTTGCAGGATGGAGTTATTTTTCACACGGCTGTAAGTCCAGCCGGTGTCGGCCCTACGTCCAGTAATAAAGCAGAGATAGAAAGCAGTTTTAAACCTTTATCCAGAGCTGGAGTTAAAATCCATCTGGGGAAAGGTTCGATTTCTCCGGCAACAGTTCAGGCATTGAAGGAGAACAATTCCGTTTTCGCCGTAATCCCTCCCGTGACTGCCTTGCTTGAAAGCCAGACGTTAGAGAGAGAAGTCGTGGCTTTCCCGGAACTGGGGATGGAGGCCTTCCATCGTATTCGTGTCGAGAATTACCAGGCAATCATTGCCGCAGCCCATGGAGAGAGTATCTATGACTAACGAAATCATACAGAAAGTTGCGAATTGTCTGGTTCGTGCCGGATCCACTTTCCGTGAGGATCAGAAAGAAGCCTATCGTCACGCCATCGGCTCTGAGACGAACGAGCACACTTGCTGGGTGATGAAGCAGGTGCTGGACAATGCGCTTGTCGCAGAAGAACGCCGCAGCCCGCTTTGTGATGATACGGGGATCCCCCATCTTTTCCTGGAAGTCGGCCCCAATCGTACTGTCTCCGGAGAAATGATGCAACAGATCTTCGAAGGGGTGGAACTGGGCCTTCGGACGCTTCCAGGCCGTCCTATGGCTATCAAGGGAGATGACAATTCCCGCCTTGACCAGTCCGGCGGACTGAATGAGGATCCGGGAGCATTGAAACCCGCTCCAATTCTGATTAAGCCGGTGGAGGAAGATGTCCTTCGATTGACATTACTGATGCTCGGCGGTGGTCCCGCTATCCGCGGGATAACCCACCGGGTGTTCCATAAGCACAGCGTAGATGTCGTTATCGAAGAGATTGTTGCACGGTCCAAGGAAGCTGTATCCAAGCTCGGATGCAGTCCGTGTACATTAGCTGTGGGCATCGGTCGCTCTCAATACGAAGCGACCTCGATGATGATGGAAGCAATGGCAAAGGGACAATATGACCACCAAACCGAATTCGAGAGGGCAATCACCGAAAAAGTAAACGAGGCCGGGATTGGTGCACTAGGGCTTGGTGGACGGACCAGCGTGTTGGCAACCTTTGCCAAGATTGGCCCACAAAGGGCGAGCGGAGTGAGGATTGTTGCGCTTCGGCCGTGTTGCTGTTTTGAGCCAAGACGTGCTTCAATTAATCTTTAGCTTCTTTTTGGAATCATTGTATGAAGATGTTGGATTTCATTATTGTATGCTCACTACTGCTCCCCTCCTGCATCCAGGTCGATTTGACTCCTGAGATTATCACAGAGTCGGGACAGAGACAGGAGCAAAAGCAGGACCAGGAGAAAGAACATGTACGGGATACAATTGATGCTACAGATACCACAAGGGATTTCTATTGGGCGAGGTCTGAAGGAGTTAGGAATGTGCTAAGAAGGGCAAGCCAAATGTCAACAATTCAGTGGACACCTCTGAATAATGTCCCTTGGAATAGCGGAGTCTTCTTGCCAGGAACAATAATAGTAGGCATACCATATTCATCGACCAAACAGATTAATAAGTATGTGGGTTTGGATGTTTCTTTCCATACCTTTATGACAGCGGTGCATAACCCTAGAAGTGTAATGTATACTGAGAATTTAAGTATGTCTCCTTATAACGGCGTCAATTGTGCTACTTATTATGGTACAGTTTGTAGCACATGTGTGGATTATGCTCTTGGTATAGATATTCCATATCCATCTAAGTGTTTTCCAGACCATCCCGATTTTGACGAGGTTATGCTTACAGACCTTGGACAATTGGAGCCAGGGGACGTGCTGTATCGTCCAGGACACGTATTTATGATATATAGAGTGGCTATGAGTTCTGGCGGAGCACCAATTTCAATCACAAAGTATGAAGCCGGCAGCAAAATTTGTTGTCTTGAAACCGTTTCCGCCACGAATTTTGCAGAAAGGCTCAATTCTGAAGGATTACGAGTCTTCCGCTATAGAAAGATAGATGATGTTACAGAATATTCACCATCCGAGTATATCCCTGTTGGTAATGAACCTGCAGTAATCGTCCGGTATAATGACGTTCTTTGCCCTAATCATGGCGATCATTCCGTATATCGCGTTGATGAGCCAGTGATTATTAATTCATTCGATAGTTCATTTACCAATCTGATAATCGAAGGGGATGATTATTCGCGCTCAATTCCAAGAGAAGATGATATGGAGATAAGAGGCCTTCCTCCAGGTAGTTACGTTGCGTATTTGGTGAGCGATGATAGTCGTTCAGACTCTGTGGCGTTCATTGTTGCAGATCCACATGTAGAGATTCAGAAGAGCGGAAGGCTTCATATTGTTTTTTCTTGTGCTCAGGGGACACCTCATTTTTGTGTATTATGCGACGAAGTCGGGAGTTTTAAAAACATTATTGACTTCTCTGAAGAAGATGTCGATAGAGGTTTTGTTGATGTGGATTATCCAGACTTGGCTATGTATTATTGTAAAGTGGTTTTCCAAACACCATTCGGTACAGTGATAAACAATCCTATTCCCATTTCAAAATAATGATGACAAATATCGAATCAAGGGTCATTGCCCCAGATTGTTCATTGTTAACCGCAATGAAGCAAATGGACGCCGGAGGCTTCAAGACTCTTTTTGTTTTCTCTGATGATCAGTTTGAAGGGCTTCTGACTTTAGGAGATATTCAGCGAGCTATTATTAAGAATATCGCATTGTCTGCACAGATCAGCGCCATCCTCGACAAGAATAAAGTGTATGGTTTTGTCGCCGAGTCCGAAGAAGAGATTCGTGACAAGATGCGCCGGCTCCGGGCTGAAGTAATGCCCATATTGGATGACAATCACAAACTGGTTGATGTATGGTTCTGGGGTGATTTGTTTGGAAAGAGTGATACCTTTAGACGAGAAATGATAGACCTTCCGGTTGTAATCATGGCAGGGGGAAAGGGAACCCGGCTTAAACCCTTGACAAATGTCATCCCTAAGCCTTTGGCGCCTATCGGTGATAAGACCATTATGGAAGAAATAATGGATCGATTCGAGTCTATAGGTTGTAACCGTTTCTACATGTCCGTCAATTATAAGGCCGAGATTATACATTTTTACCTAAATCAACTTGGACACAAATATAACATTGACTTCTTTGAAGAGGATAAACCCCTTGGGACGATTGGAAGCGTCTCTCTATTAAAAGGAAAGATAGAATCGCCGTTTTTCGTTTCCAATTGCGATATTATCATTGACCAGGATTATAGGGATGTATATGATTATCATATTGAGAATCATAATGATTTAACATTAGTAACGGCTGTCAAGAGCATTCGGATTCCGTATGGCGTGATTGAGACTGGAGAAGATGGTTTAATGGTAGGCTTGCAGGAAAAGCCAGAATTGACCTATAAGATTAATACCGGCCTATATATCCTCAACCCGGATTGTATCGATGAGATCCCTGAGGGTGAAGTTTTTCACATTACGCAACTCATCGAGAGGATTAAGGATAAGCATGGGCGCGTTGGGTGCTTTCCTGTGAGTGAAGGAAGTTGGCGTGATATGGGAGAGTGGTCTGAATATCTTAAGATTATTAATGCGCTATAGCCTTTTTAATGAAACCATGAAAAGTTATAGCATACTGATAATTGCATGGAATGCGTATTTGGGGCATGTAGAGGAGTTCATTCTAAACCTAAAGAAAACGAATCCAAGTGTTAAGATCAGTCTTTTGACGGTTGAGCCTGAGCCAGACTCGGGTTCTATTCCAGCGGGATTATTAGAGAGCACCTCAGAGATTGCTTTTTTTCAGAAACCGTTGAGAGTATATAGAAACAGATTGGTTAATGGATTGATAAAGAGATTTCTCTTTTTTAAAACCTTTATTTGCCTGTCAAAGAAGCGTTATGATATTATTAATATCCATTTTGCCCTGCCCAGTTTTTCTTATGCTATGCCTTGGATAAAAAAGGCATCACGGCATATTATTATCAGTCCATGGGGTAGTGATGTGTTACGAATTGAAGGAGGCAAGAAGATTCATCAATTACAAAAAATATATAATGATGCCCAGTTTGTTACGGTCGGGAAAGGGTCTCAAATTGGAAGAAGATTGATTGACGTTTTTAAGGTCGACCCAAACAAATTGGTCGGAATGGGTTGGGGAGGAGCTTTTTTTGATTTCATTCAAGATAACTCAATGAATGTTTCTATAGAAGAAGCTAAAGAGAGATTCGGATTGACCGGCAAATATGTAATAACTTGTGGATATAATACACAACCAGAGCAACAGCATGAAGCGATATTAGATGCTATTTATTGTGTTAGAGATCAACTGCCTGAGAACCTGACGCTCTTGTTCCCGTTTACATATGGATGGTCGGAATGGAGTGATATCTATACGAAAAAAATCAAAGAGAAGGCAGCAGACATGGGTTTTGATGTGGTATCTATTGAGAAGAATCTAAACATGTCCGACTTGTTGAAGTTGAGAATGGCTACAGATGTTTTCGTTCATGTTCAAACGACGGATGCTGGATCACGATGCGTTATGGAATATGTAGCATGCAACAAAAAAGTTGTTCATGGTTCCTGGATAAAATATGCTTACCTCGAGAATTATCGCCCTTCGTGTTACTTTCCAGTAGATCGGCTGGAGAACTTAGGAGGGTGCATAGTCAAAGCTTGTAATACTCAAATAGACCCACTGCCTGAGGAAGTGATGAACATTATCTTAAATAGGGGATGGAAGCACAAAATGGAGTTATGGAATAATTTCTTTGTATCCTTGGTATGAATTTCGAGTCATTCGCCCCGGTGTTTATCCCCACTCTGAATCGCCACCAGCATTTACGCCAATGTTTGGAGTCTTTGTCGCGTTGTACCTTGGCAGATCAAACTGAAGTCTTTGTGGGTCTAGATTATCCTCCTACAGATAAGTATGTTGCGGGATGGAAACTTAATAAAGAGTTTCTGGAGAATTGTGGCGATATGGGGTTCAAAAAACTTCATGTAATTGAGCGCAGTGAAAACTATGGCACTTGGATGCCTGGAGATAGAGGGAATTTGAAATGCCTGATTAATGAATATCTTGGAGAGAATGATTACTACATTTTTACTGAGGATGACAATGTTTTTTCGCCTTGTTTTCTTGAGTATATGAACAAGGGGTTTAAGATATTTGAGAACGATGAAAGCGTGGTGGCTCTCAGTGGATTCCGATGGTTTTTCCCGATTAAAAGTGAAGGCAATTCTTTCTTTAGGCTTAATGCTTTATACACACCCTGGGGTATGGGGTTTTGGAAGAAGAGAAAGCCCCCTGTTCTTGACTACAAATGGTTCAGAAGCCGTTTGACAATTAGTAATCTTATTAAGATTTATAAGAATAATGGTCCAGCATTTGTCAATGCTTTCATAGAGCTATCTAACTCTGATAAAAAACATGCTTGGCCGATAGATCAGCATATGTGTCTTTATTTATCTTTGGAAGATAAGTTATATATCTGTCCTACTGTTTCTCTTGTAAGAAATATCGGACTTGATGGCACAGGTGCCACCATGCCTGTCAATGATAATCAATTGGAGGCAAAATATTCCAGTATTCCGACTTCGGATGCTCCTCACTTCGATTTCACTGGCACAGGGTATGAGTTTTTTGATTACAATAATAATCTTTACAGAAAAGAGCACAACTGGAAATCAAAGGGCTATTATTTTCGAACATTCCTCAAAAAATGGGTTCGTTTGATTAAGTATTGGTAGGATAGATTCTCTTGTATTTATTCATTAATATTGTTTTATTGTATAGATGAGTACCGCTATTGAATTTGACCACGTAGGTAAACAATACCGTTTAGGGCTCGTATCCACAAAAACACTTTCCCATGATCTTGACCGATGGTGGAAAACGACGGTTCTCAAGAAAGAAGACCCTTATCTAAAAATAGGCGAGACCAATGACCGTTCCACAAGAGGCAGCAGCGATTATGTCTGGGCTCTTCGCGACATCGACTTCAAGGTAGAGCAAGGTGACGTTGTAGGTATCATTGGCAGAAATGGCGCCGGCAAGAGCACGCTTCTTAAGCTTCTCTCAAAGGTCACAGGACCGACTGTCGGAACCATTCGCGCACGTGGACGTATCGGTGCTCTTTTGGAGGTGGGAACCGGGTTCCATCCTGAAATGACCGGACGTGAAAATATATTCATGAATGGAGCAATCATGGGAATGACAAAGGCAGAGGTTGCTAGGAAACTCGATGAGATTATCGATTTCTCCGGTTGCGAGCGTTATATTGACACGCCCGTAAAGCGCTATTCCTCCGGCATGACAGTGCGTCTTGGTTTTGCTGTTGCTGCACACCTGGAGCCCGAAATTCTGGTCGTGGACGAGGTGCTTGCCGTCGGCGATGCAGAGTTTCAGAAGAAGGCCATCGGAAAGATGCAAGATGTGAGCAGAGGTGAAGGAAGGACCGTCCTATTTGTGAGCCATAATATGGTCAGCATGCAGCGCCTATGTCATAGAGGTGTTTTGCTGGACAAGGGGCAAATCAGTTATACTGGTGGTATTACCGATACCATAAGGACTTATTTGTCCGGACAAGTCGTTCAGTCGGAGTATAACAATACTAATTATAAACCCACTGATCCCATTATCCTGCAGTGGGCAAGAGTGGCGCCTGCTCAAGGTAACTTCTTTTACAGTTCCGTACCGATTGATGTCGAGTTTGCTGTCCGTATTAACCAGAGGATTCCAGATTTAGTTATCGGCTTTAATTTGAAGAGCGCGTTCAATTACCCTATTGCCCGGGCAGATTATAATGACCTTGACGGCCGTCACTCGCTCGAGCCAGGAGATTATGTTTTCCATTTCCGTATTCCTGCAAACCGACTTAGCAATGGTGAGTATAATGTTGTTTTGGATGTGGCGCAGAAAAATGTTAGAAACTACGCGAAAGAGAATTCGATACTAACTTTCAAGATTGATATCGATGAATCACATAAGATCAATGTCTTCTCTGAACCGAGTCCGGAAAAAACCTCCATTATGCGAGAAACTGACTGGTTGCTATCTTACGAATCGAAATGATATCAGAAAACTCTCCAAAAGTCTTTGTTATCGTCGTCACTCACAAGGGAAAAGAGTGGTATGACCGCTGTTTCCTATCCTTGAGGGAATCCGTGTTACCAGTTCAGACGGTTGTGATTGACAATGCCTCTGGTGATGGTTCGGCAGGTTATATCAAGGAGAACTACCCAGAGATACATATCATAGAATCGGACAAGAACCTAGGGTTTGGCGCTGCCAATAATATCGGTATGCGCTATGCTATCGACCATGGATGCGACTATTGTTTTCTCTTGAATCAAGATGCATGGATAGAGTCGGATACCATCGCCGGGTTGGTAAACATAGCTCAAGCTAATCCCGAATATGGAATATTAAGCCCCGTCCACCTTACAAAAGAAAAGGGCAACATTGAAAAGCTTCTTCTTATACGACTTGACGATTTCAGTGTTACTAATCGAGCCTTTTTTGAGGATTTATATTTCGAGCGTTTGAAGGACGTCTATTGGACCAAGTATGTTAATGCCGCAGCTTGGTTCCTGCCTCGCAAGACTATTGAAACCATTGGTGGTTTCGACCCTATCTTTTATCATTATGGGGAGGATGACAATTACATCAACCGAGTATTGTATCATGGACTGAAAATTGGAATTTGTTCCAAATTGAGGATTGTCCACGACAATGATCGCCCTCGGCCTCTATATGACAGCAGAGAACATGATGTCTTAATGATGATAGAGTATACTGATGTCAACCATCATCATGATATCAAAGCCGAGATGAGACAACATTTGTTTAAAGCCATCAAGAGCTTTATCAAAGGGAGGAAAAAGGTTTCAAAACAGCATTATGCTGATTATATTTGGCTTAAAAAGCATAGAAAAGCGCTTGTCAACAGTCATCTGGCAAACCGCAATAAAGGTATGAACTGGTTGTAACCTTCATTCACTATTCATTTATTCATTTTATGCTAATCCCGCCATCGAAATCAACCAAGTTTTACGCAGCTTTCTCTCTCTTAAGACAGCCCCTTGACAAGAATAAGGTAATGCTGATTAATCATGGTCTTTATGAATATGGCTATTTTAATGCTAGCTTTCTTGAGAACATGATGTCGCTTATGGTATGGGCTTTAAGCAAAGGCTTCACTCCACACATTGATTTAAAGGATAGAGGTGAAGGATGGACAAATTGGTCTTCTTTTTTTGAACAACCGTTCTCAACACCTTCCGATGTCGCTTTTGACTGTATAAACGATATTGCGCAAGGGCCTTTTCACCCTCAGTTTAATACTCCTTATCGTCGTATAGATTTGCGACTATGGTGTAAGGTTTATGATAGGCTGGTTCGTTTGAATAAGGAGACACGGGATTATGTAGAAGCCGAGTATAATTCACTTTTCGTTCCTAACCATTCCAAACGGTTGGGGGTTATTTGCAGGGGGACAGATTATATAAAACTTAAGCCTAAAGGTCATCCCGTTCAACCTACTGTCGAACAAGTGATTGAAAGGGCTAAAGTCCTAATGGTTAGGTTTGGCCTGGCGAAACTATATCTTGCGACGGAAGAATTTGCTATATTTGAGCAATTCGATAAAGCATTCCCAGGGAAAGTCATTGTGAATCGGAGACAATACTACGACGGCATATTCAACTCAAATAATATGTCATATATATATCAAGTTCATTTTGATAGGGAAAATGACATTTATTTGAAAGGATTAGAGTACCTTTCGTCATTACAATTATTATCGCATTGTGATGTGTTGCTGGGGGGCAATTGTGGCGGTGCATGTGCAGCTCTATTCATGAATAACATGAAATACGAGCATGTTGAATTGTTTGATTTAGGCTTATATTAGGATTTCAATGCGGGCAATCATAGGAAAGATTTGTAATAATATTTCTCACCCCAAGGTGGGTGAGATTTGGTGCTTGCATCGCGTGGTTCCTATCAGGAGTTCGTTCAAGAGTAATCGCGATTTGGAAATTACACCGGATTTCCTAGAAGACTTAATCAAGGAAAAACGCAAGCAGGGTTCCCATTTCGTGGATATGGACACATTTGTCTCAGCGGCTTCCGTGAGGTCTTGGAAGCGAAAGTTGGTTCATATCACTTTCGACGATGGCTTTGCAGATGTGTTTCTCCATGCTTATCCCATTCTTAAGAAGTATGGCATACCATTCACATTTTATGTGTCCACCGACATGCCTGATGGGAAGGCTGATTTATGGTGGTTACAATTGGAATTGTTGGCTCATGGAAATGCTACATGGTTTGAGCAGACAGTAAAACAAATATATAAGGACGGAGGGGATATTGCTGCCTCAATGCATGCTATCACAGGCAGCGAAAAGAATATATCTCTTTGTCGCCAGATGTCAATTTCCTGGGACCAGCTGCGTATCATGGTGTCTGAGGGATTATGCACAATCGGTTCACATGGTGTCAGTCATTCAGCCATGACCCGGTTGCCGGAAGAGTCTATAGCTCGAGAATTACTGGATTCTCAGCTGCGTTTGAAAGAAATGCTGGGTGTTAATATCCGCTATTTTTCTTATCCGCATAGTATGTTCACCGAATCTACCCACAGATTGGTATGGCAATCTGGTTATCGTACGGCCGTGGTAGGTTATGGTGGACCAACACGGTTTCAGAAAGGGAGCAGGTTATTTTATAGGAAGTTTATAGTTCAACCATGAGAATTCTGTTCGTTTCTGCTAATTCAGATCCGCGCACCTCGCCAATAAATGGTGAAGGACAGCGGACTCGCTTGTTGTATGAAGCATGTGCCAGAATAGCTGATGTCGACGTGATTTCGTTTGCTGGAGCAAAAGAAAAGAAGTTGTCTCAAAGCAAGATAAAAAAATGGTTGATATTACTGCCATTTGCCGGGATTACATCCATTTTTCCGGTCAACAAGGAGAGGGAAGAAATCATAGATAGTGCCGTTAAAAATCAAGAGTATGACTATATCGTCACGCGATATTTTTACCGAGCGATTCCTTGCGGCTTATGGAAATATCGGCACAAATTGGTGGTAGATTTTGATGATGCTCTGCCATTTTTCTTCCTTGACCAAATTAATCCCTCTTCGGCTTGGACTACCCGACTCCGGCTTCAACTGACAGCAAAAAAAGCAAAGGCCATTTCAAGGCTGGCGGTGAAAAAACTCCATGCGTCTTTCTTTGCCAACAAAGAGACTGCACTTGTCAACAATGGCGTTTATCTCCCCAATATCCCTTTCTACGGGGAGACTTGCCATGATGCCGACTTGAATACCACCCATCCTCGAGTTTTGTTCGTAGGGCAACTGGAGTATGAACCCAACAGAGAAGGGTTGGATTATTTTCTAGAACAGGTCTATTTGCCTTTATGCAAACGACTCCCCAATGTAGAAATGCATATTGTAGGCCTTATCCGCAACAAATCGCTTCGTCAGCGCTGGGAGAATTACCCGAGTGTAACTGTAACGGGATTCGTAGATGACTTGCGTAAGGAATATGCTGAATGCCAGGTAGTCGTTGTCCCCATCCGCAGGTGCGGAGCCACAAATATCAAGCTCCTGGAAGCAATGGCAATGAACCGCGCATGCGCAACATCACAGGAAGCATATAACCCATTTGACGACGAATTTATCGATAAGAGAGATTTATATGTGGCCAATAACGCCAACGCATTCATTGATGCTGTTTATACTTTACTCACTGATTCCGCAGAGAATAGAAGAATAGCCCGGAACGCTCATCTGGCCATGGGTGCGCACTACTCGTTCGACGCGTTTGCGGATATCGTAAAAACGGCAATTGAATGAGCGAGAATACCTATCCGCTAATCTCCATTCTGATTGCCAATTATAATAATGGGCAATTTATTGAGGAAACGTTGAATTCAGCTGTCGCGCAAACATATCCTCATATAGAGATTGTTGTTATCGATGACGGGTCTTCTGATGATTCTTTAAATGTCATTGAGTGTTATATAGCCTCTCATCCAAATAGTCAGATAAAGCTTTTCAAAAACATAGACAACAAGGGATGTGGACGGATTAAACGTCAATGCATAGAACTGTCTGAAGGTGAGTTTTTCTGCTTTCTGGATCCCGAAGACACAATATTGCCAGAAGCCGTATCTACCTTGATGGAAGTTTTCAGCAGAAAACAGGAACTTGGTATTGTCTATTGTACACACTATCTCTGTAACGAGAAACTGGAAGCACAAAATGTATCATCTTATCCTGGGGTGATTCCAGAGGGACAATCTCACCTGACTTCAACGAAAGGACACATCTCCGCTTTGGCGTTATGCCGCCGTAGTGTCTATGACCGGACATCCGGAATCAACGCTACCTATCAAGTGTCTGAGGATCAAGATTTGTATTTGAAGATGGAAGAAGTCGCACCGGTTTTTTACGTGGATAAACCGATGTACTTCTATCGTAAACACGACCATAATTCATCTTGGAACGAAAGCAAGGCTTTCAACAACTTCTATTGGAAGTATCACTGCGTAAAGGCGGCTTACCTGCGAAGAAAAAGCAATAACAGTCATGTCGCTAACCTCTCCAAACTTGAGATGAACCGAATGACTTTATCTTACTTTCTTAGGCTGGGAAAAGAACAGTGGAGGGAGAAAAAGTTTTTTTCTGCGGCGATGTCCTGGATAAAGATGATGCCTTTCTTATATACACAATGGAAATAACAGCATGCACTTTTTACATCGGTTAGGAATCAGCAAATACTTTATCCAGAACTGGAATAAGATAAGTTGGAGTTCATCCCGGAAACTTCAGGCAAAGGTCTGTGATGGAAATCCATCCAATATCATTGCGCTCAAAAGGACTGCAGTTAGTCTTGACTCTACCGCTTCTATCAAGGTGGGATCCGGGAAAGTGATTTTGAACGATAGTTGGTGCGATGTTAATCCGTTCCCGATGTCGTTCTCCATGAGAAAAAACTCCACGCTGTTAGTCCATGGCTCTTTGTCAATTTACTCAAATGCTGACATCTCGGTCAATGAAAACGCCGTGCTGGAGATTGGGAGCGGTTTTATCAACCATGGCGCTAAAATCCATGCCTTTGACAAGATTTCCATTGGGCATGGGGTTTATATCGGAGATGACGTAGCCATACGGGACAGTGATGGACATGAAATCGCGGGCTCGGTAAAGCCAATGACAATGCCGATTGTAATTAAAGACCATGTTTGGATTGGTGCAAAGGTTACTATTATTAAGGGCGTAACCATCGGTGATGGGGCTGTAGTTGCTGCAGGTTCCGTCGTGGTCAAGGATGTTCCCCCTCATACACTGGTTGCAGGTGTTCCAGCAAGAGTTGTCAAGGATAATGTTGAATGGAAATGATGTTTTCAATCATTATACCAGTTTATAACGTAGAGAGTTATCTCCGCGATTGTCTGGATAGTGTCCTGCATCAGACATTTTCGGATTGGGAGGCCATTTGCGTGAATGATGGATCTGCTGATAAGTCAAGTGATATCCTTGAAGAATATGCCGCCAGAGATCCACGGTTCAAAGTGATTACACAACCTAATGGAGGCCTTTCATCGGCTCGCAATACCGGTCTTGAAGCAGCTAAGGGAGAGTATGTTATTTTTCTGGACAGCGATGATTGGCTGGAACTGAAAGCACTAGAAGTTTTGGCGAGCAAGATAAGTAGCGAGGACTTGTTGTGCTTTTCCGGCCGGCGTTTTTTTGAAAGCGAAGGTAGCTATCATCCTGCGGACGAATTGCCTGAAAGGCACTATCAGTCCGGGATGGATTATTATAACGACAATGCCCTTATGAGTCGTGATTTCGCCTTCGTATGCGTTGTTCTCAGAGCATACAGAAGGGCATATCTTGAAGAGAATGGCCTTCATTTCAAGGAGGGTATCTTCCACGAGGATAATCTGTTCACTCCCCTCGCCTGCTATCATGCCCATAAGGTGACGACCATCAATGAATGCCTGTACAATTATCGCGTACGAAACGAGAGTATCACTACTACCATCAATCCCCAAAGGCTGATGGACCTTATGGGAACAGCCAACGAACTGGCCGCATTCTTTGTCCCGAAAAAAGGGTTTGACAAAACTGTCGTATTTCGTGCTATTACGCACCATTATCAAGTCGTCTTTTCGGAGATGATGGATAAAGAGGTAGCAGGCAAATTGTGCCATTGGAAACTGTACCGCACGGTCAGTCGTACAAAACTGCGGCATCGGTTCAATTACGTGTTGAACAGAATCAGAAGTCGTTTTTAATTGAGGTGAAATTTTCCGTTATCATACCTCTGTACAATAAGGCGCCTTACATTGACAAGGCCTTGCGCTCCGTCATGGCGCAAACCTTTGCGGACTATCAAGTCATTGTTGTAGATGATGGGAGCAAAGATGACTCAGCAGACATCGCTGAAAGGATCCTGTCAAACTCTTCAGTTTTCTTTCGGTTGATCCGCCAAGAGAATGCTGGCGTTTCCGCTGCTCGCAACAATGGAGTTGCCGCCTCGCAAGGAGATTATTTATGTTTCCTGGACGCTGATGACTGGTGGGCTCCTACTTTCTTGGAGGAGATGAGAAAGTTGATTGATGAGTATCCGGATGCCGGCATTTATGGGACGTCATACACCATTATCAACGAGACCAAGCGCAAAACACGTGTTGCGCCGATAGGAGTGGAACCCGGTTTTGAAAAAGGCTATATCAATTATTGTCAAGTATATGCCAAGACTCTGGTCATGCCGCTCACGTCCATTTCTGTAGCCATACCAAGAACCGTCTTTGATGAGATGCATGGTTTCCCTATTGGGATTAAATTGGGCGAGGATTTTTTGCTTTGGATTCGAATTGCGCTAAGGCATTCAGTAGCTTTTTTGAATAAGCCTTTGGCTTGTTACAATCAAGATGCAGATTATCAATGGCGGGCGACAAGCCATCTTCAAGAGCCTTGCGCACATATGTTATGGAACATAAATTTTCTTGAAGAGGAAGAAAAGAAAAACTCCGATTATAAGCTATTGATTGACAATCTTCGTGCATCTAATCTTCTCCCGTATTATCTTTCCAAACAATATAGGAAGATTACTCAAGCGGAACTTGATAAAGTTGATTGGTCAAAACAGCCCCGCAAAACAAGGGATTTGTATCGGAAACCATTTTTATTTTTGAAGATTCGTCAGCTTTTCCTCAAGTTGGGATCTCTTTTAAAGTTACTGGTCTTCAAATTTATATGATACCCAAAATCATTCACTATTGTTGGTTTGGTAGAGGAGCTATGCCAGAGTCTGCCGTGAAGTGCATTAATTCCTGGCATAAGTTTATGCCAGAATGGGAATATGTCCTCTGGAACGAAGATAACTTTGACATCTCGTCATATCCCTATGCACAGGAGGCGTACACTGCAAAAAAGTATGCTTTTGTTAGCGATGTGGCTCGTATGTACGCTCTTGCGCATTGCGGCGGGATTTATTTAGACACGGACGTCCTCGTTTATAAATCGTTCGAACCCCTGTTAAAATTTGGGGCTTTTGCTGGGTTTGAAGGGAGTAAACATTGTCCTGTTGGAACATGTGTAATTGGCTCCGAAATGCAAGGAGAATGGGTTTGTCGGCAACTGAAAGATTATGTGGGCAGGCGGTTTATTCTTCCTGACGGTGGTTATGACATGACCACTAATGTCACTTTCATCACGAGAAAGATGATGTGCGAAGGGTTTGTGGCAAATGGTATTGAGCAGGACTTTGGCGGAATCCATGTCTTCCCTGTGGATTATTTCTGTCCAAGACACACAACTGGTGAATATCTCTGTTCAGAAAACACTTATTGTGATCATTTAGGGATTGGATCTTGGACAGAAAAAGGAGCTGGTTGGAAATCCAGACTTCTTTCCCGGATGAGACCCTCTTTAAGGGTTGCGGTTATTAAACTAAAAAGATTGTTAATTGGATAAATGATACCTTTTTTCCCTAAACAAATATCTCAAAGAGCTATACTGATATATGTTGCCTCCCTGGCTGTCATCAGCATTCTTTTCGTAAGTCACGCAATGAAGCTTGGCTACATGGTGTTGGGATGCTTATGGGTATTTTCGTTTTTCATGTTGGTCACTCAGTGCAGCAAAGAGTGGAGAAACGTATCCGAGACACAATACGTTAGATCTATATTTATCACTTCTTTAGTTTTGCGATGCATATGGGTAGTTATTTCTTACTTCTTTTATATCCAGGCTACAGGATCTCCTTTTGAGTTTAGTGCTGGTGATTCCATAGGTTATCATTTAGATGCTGAGTGGCTGGCGGGTTCTCCTTGGTCAGAAACATGGAATTATCTATTTGGAGGGTATAAAGCCTTTTCTGACAGTGGCTTTCCCTTTTATTTGACTATTATCTATAGAACCTTTGGCTCCGGGCTTATTATTCCCCGATTATTCAATGCTTTGTTGAGCAGTTTAACTTGCATACTTGTATATCGGATATCATCTAGGACTTTTGGGGCAGAAGTCGGGAGGATGGCGGGGATAATGATGGTCTTCATGCCTAATCTTATTATTTACTGCGGCTATCACCTAAAGGAAACTGTGATGATATTCTTGGAAGTGGCGTGCTTAGAAAGAATCGATTTCATGGTTCGGAATCATCGATTTGCTTTCTGGGACATTGTTCTGCCTATTCTTTTGACCGTGAGTTTGTTCTTTTTCCGAACAGTTCTTGGTGCCGCTGCTGTATTCGCATTTACTACTACGATTTTGCTATCTTCGGCCCCGGCTATGAAGAAGACAGGAAAGAGAGTTGCTTTGATTGGATGGGGGGTATTAGCTTTGCTTGTATTTGGCGGTGGGACAATTGCTAATGAGGTGGAAGGATATTGGGAGGATAGGGAGGAAAACGTGGCAAATAAGAGGCTGCAACAAACTCTCCGAGGCAACCAATGGGCCCATTATGCAACCGGTGCTGTGATGGCACCTATGGTTTTTACTCTACCATTCGCGACTATGGTTAATGTGGACGAGCAATATGGTCAGCAAGAAAAGTCTGGAGGAAATTATATTCGCAACTTTATGGGTTTCTTCGCCATCCTGGCCGTTTATGAAGCGATTCGACGTAAAAAATGGCGAAATTATATTTTGATAGGCTCTTTTGTAGTAGCATATTTAGGCATTATCTCCACAAGCGGTTATAGTAACTCTGAGCGTTTTTTGCTACCCGCTCTCCCATGCTTGATTATGATGTGGGCTTATGGCGTTTCTGTTTTGAGGGGAAAATCATTCAAGCTTTTAACCCCATGGTGTTTGATTGTTTTTGCCATGGAGGTTGGCTGGGCATACTTCAAGCTAGGAAGTCGAGGCTTGTTCTAATCACTTATGAAGGTACTTATAGTTGCCCGACGCAAGAACGGTCGTTACGCTCCGTTTATTACGGAGCAAGTGGAGGCTCTGCAAAAAGATAGTGTACAATGCAGATATTTCGGGATTGACAAGAAAGGGATTCTTGGATATCTTAGTAGTTACGGACGATTCCAGAAAGCAATTCGCGAGTACCAACCTGATTTAATTCATGCCCACTATGGTCTAAGCGGTTTGTTTGCAAATTGCCAGCGCAAGATACCGGTTGTCACCACATATCACGGGAGCGATATTAATGACAAGCATTTGCTCTGGATATCCAGAAAATCAATCCATCTTTCCGCTTTCAATGTTTTCGTATCTCAGAGCAATGTAGAGTTGGCGCATCCTTGTAACGGACGTTTCGCTCTTCTTCCCTGCGGAATCAACTTAAATGATTATCCGATTATAGATAAGGCTAAAACTCGAGAAGAATTAGGTTGGGAAGAAAGATGTCACTATGTCCTATTCTCTGGCGCTTTTGACAACAAAGTAAAGAACGCTCCACTGGCTAAGGAAGCCGTAAAACAATTGAATAACGCTTCTCTTATTGAACTCAAAGGCTATTCTCGTACAGAAGTTGCTCAGATGATGAATGCTGCCGACGCGTTGGTTATGACTTCATATACAGAAGGATCCCCCCAAGTAATCAAGGAAGCTATGGCCTGTGGCTGTCCCATTGTCAGTGTTGACGTCGGAGATGTGAAGGACTTTGTTGCTGGAGTGGAAGGTTGTTACATAGCGGAGCGCTCCGCAGAATCTATTGCATCGAACCTAAAGAAAGCAATATCAATTGGAAAAAGAACAGAAGGGCGGCAAGTCATTGTAAACCGCGGTCTGACCAACGATGTTATTGCAAGAAAATTGGTGTTAATTTATCAATCACTGATATAATCCATGAAAGTACTTGTCTATCTCGGGCATCCTGCTCATTTTCATAATTATAAGAATACGATTGCGGCCCTGAAGGATCACGGTCATGAAGTTGAGATCCTAATCAAGAAAAAGGATATTCTGGAAGACTTGTTGAAGAACGCTGGAATCCCTTATCACAACATTCTGGAAGAAGGAAGGACAAATTCCAAGTTCGGAATTCTTATGGGTCTTTTGAAACGGGCGGTTCGGATGAATCGGTTCTGTAATAAGTTCCATCCAGATATCCTCACAGGATCCAGCGTTGAGAATTCCTGGATTGGCCCTCTTAGGCATATTCCCGTCATAAACATTGGAGAAGATGATGCGTCAATAGTCCCGCTTTACGCCAAGTTAACTTATCCTGGGGCATCTGTAATTTTGTGCCCCGATTCCTGCAGTTGCGGAAAATGGGATTATAAAGCGGTCAAATACCACGGCTACCAAGAACTTGGGTATCTTCACCCGGATAATTTCTCTCCGGACAAAGATATTGTACAGAAATATATTGATAAAGATAAACCCTATTTCTTGATGCGCTTTTCCGGCCTTAAAGCTCACCATGATACAGGAGTTCGGGGTATCAATAACGAGATTGCTCAAAACCTCATCGATCTCTTGAAGCCCCATGGAAACGTTTTCATCACGTCTGAAAGGCCGCTGAATGAAAGCCTTGAAAAATATCGGATTGCTATTAATCCTCTGGATATACATCATGTCATGGCATATGCAGACATGTATATTGGCGATAGTCAGACTATGGCAATTGAGGCAGGCGTGTTGGGCGTACCTTTTATCCGATTCAATGACTTCGTTGGACAGATTGGCGTATTATCAGAGCTGGAAGACGGCTACAAACTTGGTTTCGGCATTAAGCCTGATCAAGAAAACAAGCTGTATGAAACTGTTGCAAGCTTGCTCAACATGGAAAACAGGAAGGTAGTTTTTCAGTCCAGAAGACAGAAGATGCTTTCTGAATCAATCAATTTCGCCGACTTCTTGACCAATTACATAGAGACCTACCCCATCAAGAAGAAATCATGAAAGATTATTTACCTTTTGAGTGGCAGGAATTGCCCCGATATCAAGCCGGATCACTTAGGGAAACCACAAAAAACTCTGCAAAGGAACATGGCTACAGATCCTCTGTATGGTTCGGTCTCATAAGGCTGAAGGACCACTGGTTCAACAACTGGGCCCAGAAGGCCCCCTGGGGTGGCCTTCGCAAATGGTTGCAAAGAAGACGTGGCGTTAAGATAGGCAAAAACGTTCATTGGGGGACCAACATAGTGGTCGATTATCCATATCCCTATTTCGTTAAAATAGAGGATGGAGCATCTATTTCAGGGAATGATTATTTTTTGGCTCACAACAAGCCTTTAGACTATCATGCCAACTGTGCAGAATCTTTTGTGGCACCTATAATTGTCCACAAACATGCATGGATAGCAGTAAATGTAACAATCCTTCCTGGTGTTGAAATAGGAGAAGGTGCTATTGTTTCCGCTGGCAGCACCGTAAGCAAAGACATCCCCCCAATGACAGTCGCAAAAGGCAATCCCGCCAAAGTTGTTGCTGATTTGGCAGAGATATTGAAGAGTAACTACTCCCCGGAAGATTTCCAGCTTATCATGGAAGAAAGAAAGAAAAAATATAAAATCTAGAATTATGGAACTTGATAAATTTACATTGGATTTTGCTGATCAGTTTGAAGATACTGACGCTTCTTTAATAACACCGTCAACCGTTTACAAAGATTTGGACGAGTGGAGTTCACTCATTGCATTTTCCGTCATTGCTATGGTGAAAGTCAATTATGGCAAAACCGTGACTGGAGCTGAAATCCGGCTTTGTAATACTGTTGAAGACTTGTTCAACACAATAGCCGCTAAATAATGACAGATTATTTCAACCCTTTTAGCCTAAACGAGAAGGTTGTCCTAATAACTGGTGCCTCATCAGGTATCGGAAGAGCCACGGCCATCCTTTGCTCCAAAATGGGAGCAAAAGTAATCATTACTGGACGGGACATCATACGGCTCAAATCCACCTTTGATGAACTTACAGGAAAAGGACATCAAATGATTGTGGCCAATCTTACCCAGAAGGAAAGTAGGAAAGATCTTTGTAAAGTTATATCAAGTCTGGACGGCTTAGTTCATTGTGCCGGAATAGGCCACCGCAAACTATGTAAGGCCATTACGGAAGATGACGTTGCTCTTGTAATGAATACTAACTTCAATGCTTCCGTTATGCTACAAGCCGACCTTCTTTCTCAGAAGAAGTTAAACAAATCAGCTTCAATAGTATTCTTGTCTTCACGTACGGCTGAAATTCCGACTGTTGCCAACTCACTTTATAGTGCATCTAAAGGTGCTTTGCAATCATACGCCAAATGCCTGGCACTTGAACTTGCTCCACGAGAGATTCGGGTCAATTGTATTTGTCCGGCTATGGTTTGGACTCCCTTGGTGCTGCAAGACGGTGTAACGGAAGAAGAATTAACGTCAGAGCAGAAAAAGTATCCTTTAAAACGATACGGGCAGCCTGAAGACATTGCCAATCTTGCTGTTTTTTTGCTTTCTGATGCCGCATCTTGGATGACTGGATCCTGTATTGATATAACTGGTGGTTCAATTGAAGTATGAAAGCTTTCATAAAAGCTATTTCCTATTACCTTCCTGAAGAAGTTCTGGACAATGATCATTTGACCATGGAGTTTCCAGAATGGGATGTCGACAAGGTGTACAACAAGGTTGGAGTTCTGGAACGACATATTGCCGGTCAGCACGAAACCGCGGGTGATTTGGCAGAGAAAGCAGCACGCAAACTCTTCGCAGATTACGGCATTTCAGCCTCTGAAATTGATTTCATCTTACTATGCACCCAAAGCCCTGACTATCTATTGCCCTCTACAGCATGCCTTTTACAACATCGACTTGGCATTCCTACTTCTGCCGGAGCTTATGATTTTGATCTCGGTTGTTCCGGGTGTATCTACGGATTAGCTACAGCAAAAGGCCTCTTGGCGGCCGGCCTGGTCAAAAATGTTTTACTTCTAACGGCAGAAACTTATACCAAATACCTCCATCCAGATGACAAAAGTAATCGAAGTATTTTTGGAGATGGAGCTGCAGCGTGCCTTATCTCCTCAGAATGTGGATTTGCAGAAATAGGCGATTTTGTTTTCGGTACTGATGGTTCCGGAGCAGATAATCTGATGATTAAGAGTTTCGGAGCAAGGCAGCGTCATGCATCCTGCATGGAATCAATTGATGATGATGGACACATTCGGCGCGATGATTACCTTTATATGAATGGCAGCGCCATCTTCAATTTCACTCTTGAGGCAGTCCCAACGATGGTTCAAGATCTCCTTATAAAGAGTGGTCTGGAGAAGAATGACATTGACTATTACATCTTCCATCAGGCCAACAAATACATGTTGAATACGATACGACGCGTCTGTTGCATAGAAAAAGACCGATTCTTCGTTGATATTGAGCATACAGGCAACACGGTCTCCCCTACCATTCTTATCGGCCTCAAAGAATGCATTGATAATGGAACTTTAAAACCAGGTATGCGGGTCATGACTTGTGGTTTTGGGGTCGGTCTTTCTTATGGAGCCACCCTTCTTTCGATGATTTGATAAATGGACTTTACCCTCTCAAAATACACAGAACTGCTCCAAGCCATCAAAGACTACGGATTTGACTCTTTGACCCTAAGGCACGACGTCGACCTAAAGCCGTCAAACTCTTTACGGACGGCTAAGATTGAAGCAGATATGGGCATGCTCGGTATCTATTACTTCCGGGCTGTACCTGAGAGTTGGGACGAGGGTATTATTAAACAAATATTTCTCCTTGGCCATGATATTGGTTATCATTATGAGTCACTGACGACCTGCAACGGAGATGTTGGCAATGCATTCAAGGACTTCTGCTATAATCTTGAGCGTCTCCGCGCCATTGTTCCTGTTCGGAGCATATGCATGCATGGAAGTCCCCGCTCCCCTTGGGACAGCAAAGATATCTGGAAGCAGTACGACTACCACTCTCTTGGTATAAAGAACGAACCATATTTGGATACTGACTTTTCGCAAGTGTTTTACCTGACAGATACCGGGCGACGATGGGACGGATACAAAGTGAGCGTGAGGGACAAGATTCCGCAGTATCAAGACATATGGACAAATCAAGGTTTAACGTTCCATTCCACGGATGATGTAATTGAGGGCCTCCGCAAAGGCATTATCCCAAAACGACTTATGCTCACGGTTCACCCACAGCGATGGAACCCTTTAGGCCCCGCCTGGTGCAAAGAACTGATTCTGCAGAATGCCAAGAATCTCGCAAAACTAGTGCTGGTCAATTATAAGAACAAGCAATGATCAAGATACTTACTGTTATAGGCGCAAGGCCGCAAATAATAAAGGCGGCCGCCATCTCAAGGGCAGTCAGGAATCATTTCTCTGACAAGATTGAAGAGCGTATTCTCCATACCGGGCAGCACTACGATGCCAACATGTCCCAAGTATTCTTTGACGAACTTGGCATTCCGGCCCCGGACTACAATTTGGGTGTCGGATCCGGAAGCCACGGAGCGCAAACGGCCAAAATGATAGACGGCATTGAGAAAGTCTTATGTTCAGAACAATTCGATGGTATTATCCTATACGGTGATACCAACTCCACACTTGCCGGTGCCGTAGCTGCAGCTAAATTGCACATCCCGGTGTTTCACGTCGAAGCCGGCCTAAGGTCTTTCAACATGACCATGCCGGAGGAGCAGAACCGAATTGTCTGCGACCATCTAGCATCCATTCTCTTTGCTCCGACTCAAACTGCCGTAGATAACCTTGCCGCTGAAGGACTAACCACATCCAAAGCGGTCTTTCCAAACGGCAAAGGACGGCTGGTTGTCAAGAGCGGCGATGTCATGTACGACAATGCCTTGTACTACAGCACTTTAGCGGAGCAGAAAAGCCATATCCTCAAAGACTGCCAGGTTTCTTCCGGCAATTATATCCTGGCTACGGTACATAGGGATTTCAACACCGATAATCCGGAGAGGATTAACAGTATCTTCCGGGCACTCTCTGCCATTGCAGACAAGGATGTTATCCCTATCATCCTTCCCCTTCATCCCAGGACTAAAAAATATCTCCCGGACAGCCTATCCAAGAATATTAGAATCATCCCCCCTGCTTCATTCTTCGACATCTTAACTATTGAGAAGAACGCAAAGATTGTCATGACCGACAGCGGTGGCGTGCAAAAGGAAGCATTTTTCTATGGCCGCCCCTGTGTTATTTTACGTCCTGAGACGGAATGGGTGGAAATCGTAGAACAAGGCGCCGGTATGATTGCTGACGCGAGTTACGCTCGTATTATTGATGCCTATGACCAACTTGTCGGTACAACTCCTGTTTTTCCTCCTTTGTTCGGAAATGGCAATGCTGCTGAATTGATTCTGAGCATGGTGTATGAATACCTTTGTCCTAAGATTTGACTATTATTATAATAGAATTCTTATATTTGTAAGATTTTAAACTGACATCGATTATGAAGATCCAATTCCGTACCATTATAGTCATTGCCCTAACGGCACTCTCCGCCGTTTCTTGTGTGACTAATAAGAAAATTGCCTACCTTCAAGATATGAAGCATGGTACCCAGATTGAATTGGAAGACACCTTCGAAGCGGTCATAGCCCCATACGATGAGCTAGATGTCATAATTTCCAGTTTTGACACGGAACTAGCCAGACCATTCAACCTCCGGGGGGCCAATCAGGCGAATTACAGCACAACAACCGGCATTGCCTATCTTGTGGATCAGTATGGCAATATTGAGCTGCCGGTGCTCGGCACCATCCATGCTGCAGGGCTGACCAGGCTTAACCTTCAAGAGCAGGTCAAGGACCTTCTGGTAACTGGAGGATATATTAGCGATCCTTTCGTTCTAGTCCGTTTCCGTAGTTACAAGATTTTCTTCTTGGGCGCTAACGGAGGAAAAGCTATCACTATTCCGAATGAGCGCTGTACCTTCCTTGAGGCTCTTGCCCTGTCTGGAGACATGAGTGTCTATACCAATCGAAGCAAAATCATGGTTATGCGTGAAGTTGACGGGAAAATGGTTTCACGGTATCTTGATCCCCGTTCGTCTAACGTGTTTGATGATCCGTTCTACATGCTTCAGCAAAATGACTTCATTATTACGCGAAACACTGGGTATCGGAATTTCCAACAATCTTACAGCCAGTTCGGAACTGTATTGAGTCTCTTGTCATCCATAACCAGCATAGCAACTACTTATTTTGCCATTATGGCATATATAAACACCAACAACAAGTAAACTATGGCCGACACTATTCAAGATAACGATCTCTCCTTCCTTGAGAAAAAAGATGCCAACACCTTGTCCGGCAAGGACATTTTCTTCACTATACTCCGAAATCTTCATTGGCTTATCCTGTGCGCTGCTGTGGGAGGAGCCATTGCTTACTATCAAAGCGACAAGGCAAACCGCATATACGAGAGTCATGCCAAGATAAGACTGAATTCCGTCACCCGTAATCGTTTGGAGAGCGGGACCACCACGCTGGAGAATATTACCAGCCGGCGGGTAGCCATCACCATGAATGCCATTAATGACGAAATTATCGTCCTGCGTTCCGAGACACCGATGTTGGAAGTAGTGAAGCGGTTGGACCTTGGGACATCGTATTATAACCAGACGAAGCTTGCCAAGCGGGTAAAAGATTTATACAAGGAGTCCCCCATCAATGTCCGGATGTTGGATATTAACCAGAACGATAATGCTACGGCCGTCGTCACGGTTAGCAGAGATTCTTCCTTCGTAATCCAGATTGGTGAATTTGAACCTGTAAAAGGGCACCTGGGCGACACTGTTTCAACCAGCCTCGGCCGTGTTTACATCACGCCTACATGGGCATTGCGGGATCACTTTTATGATAACCCCATTACTGTCCGCCACCAGAGTATCAGCAGTGTAGCGGAGAAATATCGCTCCAAAGTTAGCGTCACACGCAACAGCACTTCTGACGGTATCATTAATCTCTCACTGCACGATACTTCGCCAATCCGTGCGGCAGATATCCTCAATGAAATGATAAACGTGTATAACGAGAACACCATTGAGGAGAAGAAGGAGATTATTCGACAGACATCTGATTTCATCAATGACCGCATTGCTCAGCTGGATAAAGATTTGGGCGCCCAGGAATCACAGATTGCCAGCTTTAAGCGGCAAAACCAGATACTTAACTTGAACGATTACGGCAAATCCTACCTAATCCAGAGCATCGAGACGCAGGAGCAGTTGGAAAAGATTAACGCCCAGATTTCCCATGCCCAATACCTATTGGAACTGACTGCTTCCAATACAGAGAACAAGCTATTCCCTGTAACGGTGGATATCAATGACGATCATATCAAGGGCACTATCCGCCGCTTCAATGAGCTTGTCCTCAAACTAGATAAGTACAAAGAAGCAGGAACCACCAATAACCCGGTAGTTCAGGATATGAACCTGGAGCTGAATACCCTCAAAAGCAATTTGACACAATTGCTCAATGCATACATCGGTTCCATGCAACAACGAATTGGCGGTGTGCAGGCCCTTAGCCAGTTGGCGGCCGAAAAAGTGAGTCAAGTCCCCGGCGGCCAACTTTATATCGATAATATTTCGCGCGTCCAGGGCATCAAGGAGCAACTCTATGTAACCCTTCTGAGCCGTCGCGAAGAGATGCTCATCAGCCAGCCCTCACTGACCGGAAATGCAAAGATAATTGACAAGGCCCGTGTTAATACGGTTCCTATTTCTCCGAACACGAAGAAAAATCTGCTTATGGGTATCCTCATTGGCCTGAGTATTCCGTTCATCGTGTTTTTCCTACGCCGGCTCCTGGATACCAAGATTCGCTTCCGCAAAGACGTGGAAGCCTATACCGATATCCCTATCCTTGGTGAAATTCCGTCTCGGGACAAGAAAGATCAGCGGGATATTGTGGTGGTGGATAAGGGCCGAGACTCAATGACCGAGGCATTCCGTATACTCAGGAGCAACCTTGAATTTACCCGCGTACCCAATCAGAAAGCCACCTCCTACCTGTTCCTATCTCTAATGGCAGGATCTGGAAAGACTTTCCTTACCACTAATCTGTCGGCCAGTCTTGCTCTGCTTGAGAAGAAAGTTATCCTCCTTGACTTGGACCTCCGAAAAGGTACGTTGACACACAATATTGCTTCACGAAAAGATACAGGATTTTCTAATTATCTTTCTGGCAAGACTAACAATGTTGAGGATATTATCACGCACGACATCTTTGTCCAGGGCGTGGACACCATCCTTTCAGGTCCGCTGCCGCCCAATCCCGCAGAACTACTGGCCAGCAAACGGCTAGATGAAATAATGGATTATCTGAAGCAAAAGTATGACTACATCCTCATTGATGCCGTTCCCGCCGGCATAGTGGCCGATGCTACCATACTGCGCCGCTTTGCAGATGTAAGCATATTCATCCTTCGCTCCAAGCTGGTGGATAAACGAATGCTGCCCGATCTTCAGGAGCTTAAAGACAAGGAAGCCTTCCCTAATATGATGATTATCTTGAATGACATTCAGTTCAAGAAGCATCGCGGCTACGGTGGCTACGGCTATGGTTCCGGCTACGGCTATGGTTATGGCTACGGTTACGGCTACGGCTATGGTTACGGTTACGGTTATGGCTACGCTGATGATGAGGACGGCAAGAAAAAGCACCACCATCACCACAAAAAGCACAAGCAAACCACCGAAGAAGAAAAAGTAGAAGAAGAATAGAGTGCTCATGGCAAACTTCGCATTGATTGGTGCGGCCGGCTACATCGCCCCGAGGCACCTTAAAGCAATAAAAGACACCGGCAACAATCTGCTTGCCGCATACGATAAGTTCGACAGCGTGGGAAGGCTGGACAGTTTCTTCCCTGAGTGCTCTTTCTTTACCGAGAACGAGCTGTTCGACCGCTTTTGCTCCAAGCAGATGCAGACCAGCGATCCTCTGCACTGGATGAGCGTATGTACGCCCAATTACACGCACGACGCATTCATCCGCTACGGCCTCAGGCTGGGCTGCGACGTAATTTGCGAGAAGCCCGTAGTGCTCAACCCCTACAACATCGACGCCCTCGAGAAGGTAGAGCAGGAGACCGGCCACAAGGCCTACAACATCCTGCAGCTCAGGCTCCACGACCGCATCCAGGCGCTCAAAAAGAAGATTGACGAAGGCCCCGCCGACAAGGTGTACGACGTCGACCTCACCTACATCACCTCCCGCGGCAAGTGGTACTACACTTCCTGGAAGGGCGACGTGCACAAGAGCGGCGGAGTCGCCACCAACATAGGAGTGCACTTCTACGACATGCTGCAATGGATATTCGGCCCCGTGAAGGAGAATATAGTGCACGTGATGAGCTTCGACCGCGTGGCGGGCTACCTGGGCCTTGAGAAGGCCCGCGTGCGTTACTTCCTCAGCATCAACGCCGACTGCCTGCCGCCCAATGCCGTAGAGGGCGAAAAGCGCACCTACCGCTCGCTCAGCATCGACGGCGAGGAGTTCGAATTCAGCCAGGGCTTCACCGAGCTCCACACCCTCAGCTACCAGAAGATTCTTGCCGGCGAAGGCTTCCGCATCAGCGAGGCGCGCCCCTGCATTGAAACGGTCAGCCAGATACGTAACGCCAAGCCCATCGGGCTCAAGGGCGACTACCATCCTCTGGCGGCACTCCCCCTCTCTCCGCATCCGTTCGGCTGGACCGACAACCGATAATCCCCCATGCATCCGTTCCGAAACCTCCTGCTCATCTCTGTGGGAAGGGCCGATTCTCTGGAAAAGGTCCTCACGCCAGGCGAGTGGAGCAGGATGTTCCAAATGGCGCGTCACCAGTCCTTGCTGGCTATCATCTACGAGGCAGTGCTGCGTCTCCCCGAGCACCAGCGCCCGCCGCAGGAAATGATGGACAAGTGGAAGGAATACACAGACCTTACCGCCGGCATCTACAACCGCCACCAGAATCACATCGAGCAGCTCAAGCTCATCCTGGACAAGATGGGACTACGCGGCTGCATCCTCAAAGGCACTGGGCTCAGCCACCTGTACCCCAAACCGGAGCGGCGCCTCTGCGGCGATATAGACCTTTGGGTGGAAGGCACGCACAAGAGCATCATCAAGGCGTTCGACGAAGCGGGATATCCCCCTTACGAGATTCTGTACCAAGAGGCTAAAGTGGACATCTTCGACGATACCGAGGTAGAGATCCACTTCCATCCCTGCAAGATGAACAACCCCTTCAAGAATGCCAGGCTCCAGAAGTTCTTCAGCAGCAACGCTCCTTTTCAGGGCACGCTCACCTATCCCGACGCACGTTTCAATGCAGTATTCTGCATGGCCCATATGTACCGGCACTACCTGGTGGGCGGCATAGGTATGAGGCAGATGCTGGACTACTACTACGTACTGCGCGAGCTCAAGCCCGAAGACCGGGCACAGGTTTTGGATACCCTGTCAAAGCTTGGAATGAAAAAGTTCACAGCCGCAGTCATGTGCTCGATGCAGTTCAACTTTGGTCTGGAGGACGAATACCTCCTGTGCCCTCCGGATAAGAAATACGGAGGCCGCCTGGTCAACGATATCATCAACATGGGCAACTTCGGCATGCTGGACAAGCGCAACTACAGCGCCAAAGGCGAATCGCGCTGGAAGCGTTTCCTCCGCAAGAACCGCCGAATATTTTCCAATTTCAGATACTTCCCGGGCGAGGTGACCTGGTCGCCGTTCGCCCGCGTGAGCCAGCACGTCTGGCGCCTGTTTAACAACTACTTATAGATTATGAAACACTATCGACTAGTACCTCCTATTGCTCTGCTGGCCGTGTGCCTTACAGTGCTCTGCGCATCCGGCGCCGGCCCCAAAAAGAAAGCATTCGCCTACGACGGACTAATACTCTCGTCCGCCAAGGAGCATGTGATTGATTGGGAGAGCATTGCAGCAGACAAGAAGCTAAGCTACGTCTATTTCGAGGTCCCCTGCCCCGTAAGCGACACCGCCACACTTCGCGAGAATGTGGCCCTGGCCCGGGCAAAGGGGCTCAAGACCGGCATGTGCTTTACTTTTACCGACTCGCTGCTCAACGTCAACGACATACTGAACCATCTGCTCAGCGTCCCGAGGGAGCACAGCCAGATTGCGCCAATGATTTCTGTCCCCCAGGACCGCAGCTTCGAGCGGAGCATCATACACCGCCGGATACAGATTTGGGCCAACGTGCTCAAAAAGAATTACGGCGAGCAACCCATCCTCAAAGCCAACCGCGAGAACTGCAAGGATTACCTTGCTCCCGTGCTCACCAGTACATACAGGATCTGCCTCGTCTTCTCCGACCCCAGCGGGTCCTTCATGCTCCAGCATCCCAATCCCTATTCTACCCCTGACGCCGACATCACGGCATATCCGTGCCGTGTGATGCCTGAATAAAAGGCACTTACAGTTGTCAGGGTAGTATTGACCTCTCTATATTTTTCGGGCGGCTCTATTGGGGCCGCCCGAACCAGCATTTTAAGTACCTGATTATGCATATCCGAGACCCGACGGCAATTCACGCCAAGGCTCGTCCCGCACCTAACGGGACGACTGCAATAACAACTTAAAACTATTAACTTTCACAAACTTACTTATGCTAAAAAAATTTCAAACTTTCCTGGAGAAGCAAGACTTGGCCAGGAAAACAGTTGAATCCTACGTATGGACAGTCAAGCGATACCAGTCCCTCTACGAGGAATTCAACAAAAATAATCTCTTGGCTTACAAGGGATTATTAATGGAACACTATAAACCGCAAACTGTCAACCTGCGCCTGCAAGGCATCAACAAGTACCTGGAGTTTACCAAACAGGAAAAACTCAAAATGAAATTTATCCGTATTCAGCAGAAGAACTTCCTGGAGAATGTGATTAGCAATGCTGATTATAAATTTCTGAAAAGCCAACTCAAATCAGATGGATTACGTGAATGGTACTTTGTGGTGTGGTTTATGGGCGCGACAGGAGCGCGCATTAGTGAATTGTTAAAAATTAAAGCGGAGCATGTCGAGGTCGGTTATTTGGATCTCTATTCAAAGGGAGGAAAAATCCGGCGCTTGTATATTCCTAAACGCTTACGCGAAGAAGCAAAGGAATGGCTATCATCAGAGGGAGTTCATTCCGGGTATATCTTTAAAAACCGCTACGGTGGAGTCATAACGGCTCGCGGGATAGCTCAGCAGTTGAAGCATTTTTCAACTCAATACGGGCTTGACCCCAAAGTGGTATACCCGCATTCTTTTCGTCACCTATTCGCGAAAAACTTCTTAGGCAAATACAACGACATAGCTCTGCTTGCCGATTTGATGGGGCATGAGAGCATCGAAACAACACGCATTTACCTAAAGCGAACCGCGACGGAACAACAACAGCTGGTCGATAAGATTGTTACTCGGTAATAATCAGCCTGTTACGTCGCGCTTCAAATCATTTTCCAATCGATTTTACACATATTTTCAGCTTCTGATAATAGGCATTATAAGAAATTGAAAGACAAAACATTACATATATGAAAAAAATGAAGAAAAAAGCTCGGTACATCTGTCCTCGCATCATAGGGGCCAGCGCCCTGCTGCAGGACCTTATCTGCGATTCTGTCCGGTTTAACATTCAGGTTGATCCACTTCAGAACATGAACAATCCGGATAACGCCATTGGGGATTACAATGGCGAAACCTTCTATTTTGAATCCTAACCCTGAAAGACTGAATGTTATGAAAAAGATTTACATTGCTTTGACAGTTCTTGCAACTGCAGCGCTTGTCTCCTGCGAGAAGGAGCGGTCTTTCGAGAACCTTACACCTCTGAATGAGAACGATATCGCTTTCACTCTTAAGAGTGTCGCTACTCGTTCGGCAGTTGTGAACCTTAATCCCATGGAAGGAGTTACCATCCCCATTAAACAAGACAATGGAGAGACTCTCTTCTTAGAAGAAAACATCGTGGAGTTGAACCCCAACCCGGGTACCAAAGGTGCACCTGCTTACACAATTAATGTGGGTTCATTGTATTCTACGATGGGTGTATATGCCACACAAGGAAATTTTGGTGGCGATGCCATATTTGAGGTGATAGATCAGTATGAACATACGGGGACTCCTAATGATCCCAATAACGATAATGGCTGGCGCTACATTCATAATTACTCCGGCAGCCCCTGGCCGGATGACAGTACGCCAGTAGATTTTTATTTCAGCATGCCAGCAGCCCCTGACGGAGTCACCTTCACAAGCAGGGCCGACCAGAAGATTCAATTCTCTTATGATGCTTCTGAACTTGCTGCTGAGACTCCCGCGATTGTTACTGCGGCCTCCCAGCAGGACATTCTTTTCTCTCAAACTTCTATAAGCAAGAGCGATCACGATGGATATCTTCCAAACGGCGCACCCGTTTTGATGTACCACGCTCTTACCGGCGTTAAGTTCCGTACAGGATGGGCTAACGACACCGGCACTAAAACTATCATCACTGGTGTGAGATGGAATGGCCTTAAATCGGAAGGAACGTGCGTCATTGATCCGTCTGCTACAAATATTGTCGATTGGACTGTAGATAACACTTCCACTTCTGTATCTTTTATTCAACAATTCAACAACGCGGCATATTCCGTTGAGAGTGGGGTTGACGGGACTCAGAACTTTGCTAAAGATACAGAGCACCCCGAAAACAATAAGTTCGGTGATTCCTGGTATTCTGCTGCTGCAGACAAGAATCTCAACAATGAAGATGGCGAGTGGACTTTCTGGTTCATCCCCCAAGAAATTGATGACAATGTTACTCTTGATGTTGTTTTCCGAGTAAAGACAAGTGACACGCCCGACGGAACAGAGATTATTCACACCATTAAATTCGGAGAGTTGGTCAATCAGATCCCAGACCCTTCGAATCCTGAACAAACTATTCATAGAGAGAACAATGTAAAGTGGGAGGCCGGTCAACTTCGTACTTATACTCTTAAACCGATTCACGTAGCGGTCGAGTTGTATGACACCATGGATGCTTCTAAATATGTAAAAAGTAATCTCCATATCACCAATACCGGCAATGTAGATCAGTATGTTCGCGTTTACATTATAGGTAACTGGTTTGGCAAGCGCCAGATTAAAGACGGCGAATACAATGACTATGAAAGCGTTTTGATGGGTTACACCGATGATCTTATGGCGAATGGCGAATATGTCAACTATACAGAGGTTGCCCGCTGGAATGACAAAGACTTTACGTTGAATGGTACAACTAAGGTATATCCTCAATGGTCATCACCAAGTGCTACATACAACTATTCTCCTTATGGTGAATTTGATGGACTCCCGGCGATGGGCACCAGTACTGCTCCCGGACCTTTGGTGAATGGTTGGAGGCGTCACGATAAATTCTATTACTATACAGCAATAATCGGTCCCGGAGGACGGGTACCGGAATCGAACCCTCTTTTCAGTTCATACACCATTGGCACATCTCCTGACTTTTACATAGCAGATATGTCAGGTGTACGTAGAAAAGCCAAAGATGTTCACTTTGTAATGGATATTTCTGTCCAGGCTATTCCGGTGCCATACAACGGGGATACTGCAGTGCCTTACGATCAAGCATGGGCAGATGCTCTAGGTGTAACTGTGGAAAAACTTAATGATCTTTAATGGAAGGAAGGAATATGAAAACTTTTATTAAATATATAACCTTATCGACCATAGCCCTTACCGCAGGGCTCACCCTTGCCGCTCAAACACTCCCTGAAGGCACTTATGAGGGACAGAACGGTATCGCGTACCGGAAATCCTCAAGCCTGAAGCCGGGAACTAACGATACTTATATCGTAAACCTGGAAACCTTTGTGTATGGTGAAGTCACAGTTAAGAACGAAGCCATTCCTGCAGACATCATTCTGGTGCTGGATGTTTCCGGTTCAATGGATGAAACAATGTACAGGTATTCCTACACAGCCAGATCTTCACAAGAATATACATATAATGGATATGGCAATAATACATATTATTACAAGTTTAATGATAAGTATTATCCAGTAAGTAGAAGTGATGACTATTCATGGTATGTTATTTTTACTGTCCATCGCTATTATTTGACATTTACTGCTGATGGAACCACATATTATCTCACTGGAAATACTGTTAGTACAACCGCTCCTTCAAATCCTCCTGGGGGCGCGAATGATACCATCTGGACAGGCGTACTTTACACTAGAACTCAACAAAATCTTGGTTCTAAGTTGGCTAATTTAAAGACGGCGGTCAATAGTTTTATTGATCAAATTGTAAAGAATGATCTGTATGAGGACGAAGCTGGAACTATTCGCCGAAAAGATGCCGGAGGTCACGATACAGCTTTAGGGAATCAAATCAGTATAGTTAAGTTCGCCATGGACGATTACTATACTGGCAACGACACATACGATAATGCTTCGGCCTCAATAACGGAAGGTAATCATTTTACAGATAGCGATTACAATTATACTGAGGTTGTAAAGGCCCTTACACCAACAGCAACAGAAACAAATGTAACTGCCCTTAAGTCTGCTGTCAACTCTTTGCAACAAGGCGGTGCAACCGCCGGTGACTTTGGTTTGAACCTGGCATGCAGGCTTCTTCAAGATCTCAAAGACAAAGGAGAAAGAGCCGGGAGCAGTAAAACTGTTGTTTTCTTCACTGACGGTTCACCTACTTACGGCAATAATTTCCAAACAAATGTTGCCACCAAAGCTATAAACAGGGCGTATCAGCTTAAAAATACGTATGACGCCACAGTCTTCACGATTGGCGTATTCTCTGAAGAAGATGATGACGTGGATACATATATGAACTACGTATCTTCCAATTATCCTAACGCTACCCAGTTCACTCAGGGCGGGACACCTGTTCCTGCAGCGCAACGCAACTACTATCAGAACGCATCAGGCGTTAATCTTTCTGAGGTATTCCAAGTAGTGGCGCAGGCTTCAGGCGGTAGCGGATCAACAGAGGTTACCAGTGATGCAGCTGTTACAGTAGACGTCGTAGCGAGTTCGTTCTCAATCCCTGCTACTGTCACTGCAGATGACATCACAGTAACGATTGCTCCTTGTACAGGTCAGACTAAGGATAAGGAGGAACAGGCCGATGGAAAAGTCCGACTGTACTATACATTCGGACAGGCAAAAGAAGCGACCCAGTATCTTGGATCAGGCAAAGCTATAACTGCCACGGTGGATGCAGCGCATAATATGGTTTCCACTACTGGCTTTGATTTTGCTGAACACTGGTGCGGTAAGGATGAAACACTTACTCCACCTAACAATTTTAGGGGATACAAACAAATTATCTCTTTTGAAATTAAGTTAAATGAAGATGCAGTGGGCGGACATGATGTTCCAACTAATGATAGCAAATCCGGCATTTACGTTAATGGCGTTCAGGTTGCCACTTTCAACCGCCCGGTAGTCAAGATTCCAATAAGCCTTTGGATTAAGAAGAAAGGTCTGATAGATGAAGACAGTGCAGTGTTTACCATCGAGTATGCAGAGTGGCAGGAAGGTGTAAATCCTACGACTTTGGATAAATCAGCATGGAAGAGTTTTACAAAGGTAATGGTAAACAGCAATTGTCCTATAGATTCCGACGGCTATCCAGTCGTAAAGATTGTGGGCCTTGACCCTGACTATTTCTATAGGATAAGAGAAGATAAATGGGCTTGGACATACAATTATGTTGATAATGGTATTCAATATGCTTTTGGCGAGGATCAGCACAATCCTTTTGTCTTCCAAAACAATCCCAAGGATAGCATAAAATCAGCTGAGGCTTCTGTCAAGAATGAATTTAACGAAAAGACTGCACCTGCAGCAGAAACTAAATAATATGCCTCTGTAATATGTAATAATAAATCGGGCGACCCATGAGGGCCGCCCGTACTATTATTGTTTGTTTTGCGCTAAACGAATATCAAGTGTGATACCGTATGGACGAATCAGCCACAGTTCCAGAAACTTATCATCCATATAGTATTGCTTCTCGGAATCGCGGGTTATAAGTTGCCTTTTCAACAACGACCGGGCTGCCGTCTGCACTGAACTTACAGCGCCAAGCCCATGCCTTTTTACGAACTCAACTGATGTTATGTTCATCGCTTTCCCTTCTAAAGCTATAGCCGTCAGAAGAGCGCGCTGATTGGCTGTCAATGAAGATAGTAATTCTTTATAAGTATCTGTATTGGACGTTAGTATTCCATCAATTCTTTCAAAAATAAAAGAACGGTCACATACGGTCTCGGACGGAAGCAAAGAGAATGACTCATTCATAGCCCTCTGGAGGTAGTAGGTGTAACCATGGACAAGATTGTATAGACTCTCAACCGCTTCTTCATCCAATTGTTTGCCATATGAATCAAACAGTTTAATGGCGAAACGTGTATATTCCGCACACTCGATTGGCCCGAGGCTTAATGTGGATACGCTCTGATAAAATGGCCGTGCTGCAGAACCGAACATTTGGGCTAATACAGATCGTTCACTTCCCGAAAAAATGAAAGTTGTATTGTGCATCATCTGAATCTTGGAACGAAGAATAGCCTCCACGTTGTTTTGTTCATAATCGGCAACTCGTTGAAATTCATCTATGGCTACAATGCAGGGTTTATCCGCAGATTCCAGATAAGAAAAAATCTCATTCAGAGTGAGTTCCGGCTGTGTTATATCTCCAATACCTACTGAGAAGGAGGGCATACCGGTTGATGGATCAAGTGAAAATACGCCCCGTAATCCTGTTAGCGATTTGAGGAATGCCATCAAGGGGTTCAAACCTTTCTTGGATAACTTTCCAACAATCTCCTGCCCCAGCTTTTGAACAAACTCTTCCAATGAAGATGTTTCATAGATATCTATGAAAAACGAATAATACTTATCTTTTACTTCGTGCCTATTGAACACGTGATGTATTATTCCAGACTTTCCCATCCTGCGAGGCGAAATCAACAAAATATTGTTTCCATTCATTACATACCTTAGGAGCGTTTCGGTTTCTGCCTTTCTGTCGCAGAAGTACTCATCAGGAATGTCGGGAGAGAGAATAAAAGGATTCAAGTAATGATGTTTGGTGGCCATAAGTCAATCTCTTTGTAGGGCAAAGATAAAAAGATCTTTCAAATTATGCAAGATAAATTATGTATAATAAATAATTTAATGTGCGTATATTGTGCGCTGGATTCTACTCTGAAGTGCAACGCTTTGAAGCGTGACAGTATAACTTTACTGTCATAACAGAAAAGCGACAGAGAATGGGATACAAGCACTTGACAAGGGAGCAGCGATATACGATTGAGGCGTTGCTGCAGACACCGATGAGCCTAAGGGAGATAGGAGAAGTGATTGGGGTCAGCACAGGTACGGTGAGCCGTGAGATTCGAAGGAACTGCGATATGCGTGGCTACCATCGGTACCGATGGCAACTGGCCCAAAAGAAGTACGAAAGGAGGATGAAGGTCAGGCGACACTACCTGAAGTTCACTGACGAGATGAAGCGGACCGTGAGGAGGTTCATCATCTACGGCCAGTACAGTCCGGAGCAGCTATGCGGCCGGTTCCGGTTGAAGGGGGAAGAGATGGTATGCGCCATCTACCGTTGGATCTGGCAGGAGAAGCGCTGCTACCCTACAAGGACAAGATACATACGATAACGGCTGACAACGGAAAGGAATTCGCCCGCCACAAGGAGATAGCGAAAGGGCTCAATGCCGAGTTCTACTTCGCACGCCCATACCACTCTTGGGGAGGGGGGCAAACGAAAACACGAACGGGCTGATACGCCAGTACACTCCGAAAGGTACGGACTTCAGCGAGCTGACCGATGAGATGCTTGCCGAGATCGAATGGAAACTTAACCACAGGCCCCGTAAGTCACTCGGCTACAGGACGCCTTTGGAATATTGTAAACAATTATTTAACTTTGACTTTTGAAGTGTGTTGCACTTCTAATTAGAATTCACCTTTCTCTCGAATCTGTTTTTCGATTTATAAAGGTAAGTATGCGAACAAATAATATTTGTTCGCATACTTACCTTTATTGAGAAAAATTTGCGCTACTATTCTTGGGTCTTCTCCTTGAAGACATTACGTACTGTGGCCTCATCAAACTTGACCGGATTGGGAGTATTAGTAAATACGAATGGATTAGTCGCATTATCTCCCACAGTGTAAAGGACACCACCGCTTTGGTAAGTGTACCCAAATGCCCATGCATCTTCCTTGATTTTGTAGAAGAAATCAGGATCAAGACCAGTGATTTTGACCATACCGTTCTCGTCCATGACATCTTTGTTAACAACAACTTTAGTAAAGTTGGTCCATACTACACTTTGGGCACTGGGATCAAAGGTGTCAGGATTGAAATCATCCGGTAAAGGGGTCGTATAGAGCGTGAACACAGCACTGTCTTCACCAACAAGTCCAATCTTCTGTATCCAGATGTTAACAGGGACCTTTACAGTCGGGCGGTTGAATTCTATAAGAGGTTCAGTTGCGCCGGGCAGGTAGATGCCAGAACCAGGAGCATTAGTTTCTACAGCAGGGCCACCAACAGCACTGTCAGTAACAGTAATGACAAAACGGATAATCTGCTTGAAACCGTGATAACGATAATTATGTATCTGGCTTGTAGACGTAGGGTCTGGACCGCACCAGTTGGCTGAATAGTCGAATCCAGAAGTGGAGACTTTATTATCTGCCTCACTAATAGTAGGAGTTATAGCCGGGAGTCCGTATTCTGAAGGATCTTTAGCCGTTCCAAAGGTCAGATACTCTTGATTATTAATGGTGGTAGTCCCGTTACAAGGCGCGACTAGCACAGTAACTGCGGCACCAGGATTATTCTCATACCCCTTGGGGACAGAGAAAGATGTAGAAACAATGTCGACTGTAAGGGTAGAAGTGCCTGTTACCTCAACGTTTCCACTGCCACCAGATGCGTGTGCTATAGCAGTGAAGATATCCTTCAGATCCTCAGCAGAGCCACCAGAAGCGTCCAAATAATAACTAGTTGATGCTTGCGTTCCTCCTGCATTATTCCCCATTCCAGTTGCATTAGGAAAGTCAGAGGAAACGCGTTCCATAAAAATAGCAATATTATCCGTCGCTGACGGCTTTGGATTAAACAGTCCTACAGAGTAAATTATAGGGTGTGTAGCATCATCGCCCGATCCATACGTGATATCCTTGATAGATTTAGAATTGGCAATAGCAGTATTAGCAACAGTATTATCAAAATCGCTAGCATGAGTAGGTGAACCATCCGTAAAGAAGACAACAACCTTATTGCTATTACGGCCAGAATCAATATGATTGATAATGTTCAACGCGAGCTGCATACCATAATCGGCTGCGGTAGCACCTCCCTCGACTAATTCATCTATAGCGTCAATAAGATCGCTTACTCCGGTTTCGACACGAGTCATTTTGCGGACCACCTCGGTGTAATTATATGAATATCCGCCTTGGTTAAATCTATGATTACCTCCTTGAGATTCTTCATATTGATTAGCATTTGTATAGTAAGAAGCGCTTGCAAATTTGACAATAGCTATGCTGTTCCCCAGGGCTTGATTTCTCGGTGTGCCATCATCTTCCTGTTCGTCATTCTTTTTAATTTCTGCAATAAAGGCTTTTACCGCATCCTTCATTGCAGACATCTTAGTTATTGTGGTTGTATAGGGAGTATACAATTGAACATTCGATGCGAGAAGGTTAGTATTTTCACTAGTAACGTTGCTCGGCCTGTTTGTCACGACTTGCCCGGATGTGTTTATGTAATATGTAGTACCTTGGACTGTGAAATATAAATAATAGTACGCCGTAACTAAAATGCCCGCACCACTAGACTTTCCTTTATAAACCTCATAATATGAATCATTATACTTAAAGTAATAACCAGTACTTGCAGATAAATTTGTATAAGCCCCGAGACCAGAACCAGTTATACTAGAAACATTAGCTTCATTATATCCACTAACTGTACCAATTGTTTCATTCATTGACCCAGATACGTCAAGCACCAGTACAACATCTACTGGGACTGATTCATAAGTCTGAGTAACTTCTCCGGTTACAAATGTTTCAAGGTCAACGGTATAAGTGCCGTCATTATTGATAGTGGAACTTTTTACAAAAGCGATTCCATTGTTCACCTCATATGTTCCACCTTCGAGATTTTGGGCGGAAGCGGTGATTCCGGTCACAAGGGCTGCAGCAGAGAATGCTACTAAGGCCGCTATATATTTAAATGAATTCTTCATAATATTCGAAATTAAATAGCTGTTATCCTTCTTCACCATTTAAAGATCCAACAAATCGTTTGGACTTGTCTTACCAAGAGCCTTTACCCAAGCCCTGATATAACCTTGATTATCGTCGTTGTCAATAACATTACCATTTTCATCAACAGGCGCAGGAATAGCCTGGACCATGAGGTCCATAACAAGATGTACATTCTTTGCTTTCCTTCTTACACCCCACTTGTCAGGAATCCAGTATTCGGGCGAGACACCTACAATATATGAGGAGAAGAGTTGATCGGTAATCGCATCACGAGGGCCAATAGGCTTTATGTAGTAATAGTACTTATCATATCTGACCCAATTGTTAGTATTTGACGTAGCAGGAACCACAGAACTCTTAGGAGTAAGACCAGAGAATGTGCCATAATGAGTATATCCATCCTTATCATTCCACGCTTCTACGTGTGTTGTGTTGGAATCATTTGAAGTTGTGTAGCCATTCAAGATTGTCTCCTCTTCAGAATATACATTTTCTGCTGTCTGTACATAACCTACCCAGTTCCCAATCATATTGACACGGACGTACTCATAAACGTTGCCGGTATTTGTAACGACGACATCGTCTTTCTCATAATCTGACATTTCGTCATCGATTTCAACCCCAACAAGTACAGGCTTAAGCGTGAAAGTGTGGAGTTCTCCTGCCTGCCAGGTCCTTGCACCCATCGAGACGGTGATCACTTCATCAGAGTGGGTCGTAGTAGTTGTGTTGTCGCTCTTAACCAATACTACATCACACTTGATTGTAATCATGACAGCACTGTCTGCAAAAGACTGGGGAATGAACCAGAAAGTAAGAGATCCGTCATCGTCATTGAGGTTCCTTGCGGTCGCATGGTTGTCAAGGAGTGTATCTAACCCATATTGACTATCTTTATAGTTGGTCGTATCTGAAGGCGAAATTGTGTAAGACGTTGTTGTCGTCCCTTCTGACATACCAATATTGGACCACTTGGCTACAGTCTTGCTTTGGGTACTGCTGGTTGCGCTACCTAATTCCATCTTGCAGTGACCGGAGTTCTTTATGCCCTTGATAGTCACTTCCTTGATGATGGTCTTTGTAACCGCATTGGCTCCTGTTATCCCCCTGTTGGTAAAGAAGTTAGAAAACTTGATTCCGGTAAGGGCATGATAGAAAGTAATAGATTTGCCGTTGTCTGCTTCCTTGGTCAATGTGGCGGATGAGAAGAGAATATCTTGCTGGCCGGCGGCGGAAGATGGTGTTTTATAATCAAACTCGATAGAACCGTCTTCATAGGTATAGTCTCCAGTAACGCCTGCCGGATCAGATGGCATCCTCATGTAGAAAGTAAGAGGAGCCCTGCTCCAGACTTCGTAGTTAGGGAAGTTATGAGACCATAAATTAGTTGCTTCGTCAAAGGGGAAATTTGAATCAGGAAGACTTAAGTCGGTACCGGGATTCGCTACAGCATTAAATGATCCGTAAAGGGAGACAACGTTTTCCGTGAAGGCCGGGGTTCCCTTTGTGATGGGAAGATTGTCCATTGAAACAACCGACTCTTCAAGCGTAAAGGCATCTTTGTTACCGAACTTGAAGGACGCAATTGATTCAGTTGAAATAGACGCTTCTTCAAAACCGGCCTTGGTCTGGACACTGCCGATTTTGAAAGCAATGTCGTCCTTGCCGAGACCTGTAAGGAAGTAATCCTTCTCGTTGATGCATGAGGTTACCAGTAATGCGACCCCTGCGAACAATACTAATGCAATGTTTCTTGTTTTCATACTACTTGTCGTTTTACTGGTTAGAACTCAATAAGGTAATCAGATGTTGCATCTGTACCTTCATAATAATGCTCTTCCAATGGATCGACTAAAACAGTAAAGTCAATCTGGGAAGACGCCAGGAGTGAGTGCTCTGTCTCAAAATCAATGTTAAAGCGAACAGAGGGCTCTAAATACCGCATTTTTTTCCTAGTTCTCATTACACATATATTTTTATCTTTCAACTTCTCATAATGCCTATTATCGGCACTTGCGCAGCATAGTGTTTACCCTCCAAAAACGCCACTGTTATAAAAACTACAAATTTGTGCACACTACACTTTGAATTACAAAGTTAGTAATTAATTATTAAAAAATCTAAATAGTAGTTAAAAAATGTTTCGTATAGTTTCACTTTTTTGCCTTTCTGAGCCTTGAGAGGCAATAAAACCTAATACGGCCGCCGGGATGGCAGCCGTATTAGGGTGTTGCTGGAGGTACTTTGGAATGGACCTCCAACATCATTTTTGGGCGTTTTTGCTGCCGGAGGTGCAAGACAACGGACCTCCGGCGGCACTATTATACCTTCTCCACCATCACCACTGCCCAAACCTCGCATCCTTCTCCCCTGCCCACGAAGCCGAGGCGCTCGGTGGTGGTGGCTTTGACGCTGATGGCGCCGGCAGGCACTCCGCACACGGAGGCGAGGCATTCGCGCATGGCCGGCACGTAGCGGGCGATCTTGGGAGCCTGGAGGGCGATGGTTATGTCGGCGTTGACAAGCTCCCACCCGCACGCGCGAACCTTTTCTATAACGCGCGCTAGGAGGATCTTGCTGTCGATGCCGGCAAACTCGGGCGAGGTGTCGGGAAACAGGTGACCGATATCTCCCAGGGCAAGGGCACCCAGGAGGGCGTCACACAGGGCGTGGATAGCCACGTCGCCGTCGGAATGGGCTACGAAGCCCACGGGCGAGTCGATTTTCAGCCCGCAGAGCCACATCGGGAGTCCCTCGCGGAGGGCGTGGACGTCGTATCCTTGGCCGATTCGGAGCATGTTAAACGATACCGGAGAAGCCAAGGAAGGCCATGGCCATTATGCCCACGGTGATGAAGGCTATGGGAAGGCCCTTGAACGACTTGGGAACGTCCCGCATGGCGAGCTGCTCGCGCAAGCCGGCGAACAGGATCATTGCCAGGCCGTAGCCGAGCGAAGTGGCAAGCGCATACACGGTGGCCTCGCCGAGGTTGAGCATATGGGCCGAATCGCCGAAGGTGAACTCCTTGGTAACCACGTTAAGAGCAACGCCGAGCACGGCGCAGTTGGTGGTGATGAGCGGGAGGAAGATACCCAGGGCCTGATAGAGCGAGGGGCTGATCTTCTTGAGCACAATCTCCACTATCTGCACGAGCGACGCGATGACCAGGATGAAAGCTATGGTCTGGAGGAAGGTGAGCCCCAGGGGCACCAGGAAGAACTTATTGATAAGATAAGTCACGACCGTGGCGAGGGTAATCACAAAGCACACTGCTCCGGACATGCCGGTAGCGGTGGTAAGCTTGCTCGACACTCCCAGGAAGGGGCATACGCCGAGGAACTGCGCCAACACTATATTGTTGACGAAGATTGCCGAAATGATAATAATCAGATACTCCATAACTACCTCTTAGCCAGTTTGTTGAACAACACCATAAGATACCCAAGCACCAGGAACGCGCCGGGCGCCATAACGAAGGCCAGCACACCGTCGCCGGCGATGAACTTCCAGCCGAAGAGCGAGCCGCTGCCCAGAATCTCCCTCACTATACCTATGACGGTAAGCGAGAGCGTGAAACCGATGCCTATGCCTATGCCGTCCAGGGCGGAATCGCCCACGGAGTTCTTGCTTGCAAAAGCTTCGGCCCTGCCGAGAACTATACAGTTGACCACAATCAGCGGAATGAACAAGCCCAGCGTCTCGTAAACGTCGGGCACGTAGGCCTGCATGAGCAGCTGAAGCAGCGTAACGAAGGTTGCTATAACCACTATGTACACCGGAATATGCACTTTGTCGGGCACCACCGGCGCGATGAGGGATATGACTATGTTGCTCAGGATGAGCACGAACATAGTCGCAAGGCCCATCTCCAGGCCGTTCATGGCCGATGTGGTGGTGGCCAGCGTAGGACAGAGGCCGAGCACCAGGACGAAGGTAGGATTCTCCTTGAGAAGCCCCTTGGTAATCAATCCGAACTTACTCATTTTCCCTCAATTTCAGATAAACATTGTAAGCATTGGCAACCGCTGCGGTATAAGCGCGGGATGTGATGGTCGATGCGGTGATGGCGTCAACCTCTCCCCCGTCTTTGGTCACGGCAAGGCGCCTCGCGGCAGGATCCCAGCCCTTGAACTGGTCGATAAAAGAAGCGTCGGTCTGGCACTTTGCACCAAGGCCCGGGGTCTCGCTGTGCGAGAGCACCACCGTATTGCACACCAGTCCGTCCTCGCCTATACCCACCATGAGGGTGAGAGGACCGCCGAAGCCGCCCACCTTGGAAATAACGGCATAGCCGCTTCCGGGCACGCGGTAGTAAGTATAAGAGGCACCGTCAACCTCGATGGTCTCGAGTTCGGGCACGGAATCGAACGCAGGAAGCACTCGGGCAATGGAAGAATTGGTCTTGGCCTGCTGCGCCTGCTCGATGGGAGCGGCCGTCAAGGCATAAATACCTCCCAGCAGCGCCGAGCACACAAGGCACACGAGCGTGAGGCTGAGAGCCATATTGGTCAAATTCGATTTAGCTGCCATACTTATGCCCTCCCGTATTTCTTTTGGTGGAACGCCCTGTTGATCAGAGGCACGAAGCAGTTCATGATGAGGATGGCGAACGACATTCCCTCGGGATAAGACCCGAAGTAGCGTATCATCATCACTATCAAGCCGATGCCGACGCCGAACACCACTCCGCCCCAGTTGCTGACGGGCGAGGTCACGTAGTCGGTGGCCATGAAGAAGGCTCCCAGCAGCACGCCGCCGGTGACCAGGTTGAAGGTAACACCGGTGAAACGGTCGGGATCGATGCCGTGGAATATCAAGGATATCACGGCAATGGTGCAGATGATGCTGAGCGGGATCCACGGCTTGACCACCTTGCGTATAAGCAGGTACACGAAACCTACCAGCAGGGCAACCGCCGAGATTTCACCGCCGGAGCCACCGATATCGCGAAGAATTGAAACTGCACTCATGCCGTTGGCCTCAAGAATCTCGGGGATAGGGAGTCCCGACTTGATACCTTCCTTGATAATGCCCAGAGGCGTGGCGCCGCTCACTGCATCGGCGGCGATAAAGCCGGAGGTGGGCATGGCCCAGTTAGTCATCTGCACGGGGAAGGATATGAGCAGGAATACGCGGGCTGTGATGGCCGGGTTGAAAATATTCTGCCCAAGGCCGCCGAAAGACATCTTGGCAATGCCGATTGCGACCACGGCTCCTACCACAATCATCCACCAAGGTGATGTGGTGGGCAGGTTCATGGCCAGAAGCAGACCGGTAACCAAAGCCGAAGAGCCGCTGAACAGCTCGGGGCGCTTCATCACAAAGCGGGCGATGAGCCATTCGAGGCCCACGCAACTCACGGCGCTCACAGCTATCACCAGCAGCTCGGACCATCCGTAGAAGAGGAAAGACACCAGCAGTGCCGGAAGGAGCGCTATAACAACGTCGAGCATTATCCTGTTGGTCGAAGCAGGCGAATGCACATGCGGCGAAGGAGAGACTGTCAATTGTTTCATAAGTCTATTTCTTGGCGTTTCTGGCACGGATAACGCCCATCACCTGGGCCTTAGCCATGCGGATATTGTCGAGCAGAGGAACGTAGGCGGGACAGCTGTACTGGCAGCAACCGCACTCGATGCAGTCCTGAGCCGCATTCTTTTCCAGGGCTTCGATGTCCTGGGCATCATAGAGTCTCTTGAGCAAGAATGGCTCGAGCCCCATAGGGCAGGCGTCGGCGCAGCGTCCGCAGCTGATGCAAGGCGTGGCGGCGTGACGCAGAGTGGACGAGCCCAGATAGAGTATCGAAGACGATCCCTTGACGGTGGCGGCATCGAGATTGGCAATGGCCTTGCCCATCATAGGGCCGCCGCTCACAATCTTGACCGTCCCCTCGGGGATACCGCCGGCGTACTCCGCGATATACGACAGAGGCATACCGATGCGGAAGAGGTAGTTGTGCTGGCGGGCGGGATCGATAACGTCGCCGGTGACCGTGAGCGTGTTGGTAACCAGCGGTTTATTCTTCTGAACCGCCTCGTAAACTGCGAGCGAAGTGGCCACGTTCTGCACCACGGCGCCCACGTCGATGGGGAGGCCGCCAGACTTTACCTGACGGTGCATCACAGCGTCGATGAGCTGCTTCTCACCGCCCTGGGGGTAACGCTTGCGGAGAGTTGCCACGCGAATGCCAGGGTAGCCCAGACGGTTTACGGAAGCGCGTACAGCCTCGATTGCCTCGGGCTTGTTCTCCTCTATGCCTATCACGCAGGGGCATCCGCCCAGGACTTTCTGCATTATGGCAGCGCCCACCACTATCTCGTCAGTGCGCTCCAGGAGGATGCGGAAGTCGCTGGTAAGGAAAGGCTCGCACTCGGCTCCGTTGAGGATGAGGCAGTCGGCGGTCTTTCCGGGCGGCGGGTTAAGCTTGACGTGGGTGGGGAATGTAGCGCCACCCAGACCTACCACGCCGTTCATCTTGATTCGGTCGAGTATGAAATCGCGGTCCTCGGGGATGGCGGTTACCAGCTCGGGGCTCAGGTCTATGCCCTCTGCCCATTCGTCACCCTGGACTTCAATCTCGATGTGCATCTGGTTGAAGCCGGCCAGGTCTTTACGGGGCCCGATGGCGGTCACCTTGCCGCTCACCGGAGAATGGATGTAGGCCGAAATGAAACCGCCCGGCTCGGCGATAATCTGCCCGGCCTTCACCGAGTCGCCGACCGCCACAACGGGCTTAGCCATGGCGCCAAGGTGCTGGAACATAGACACATATACCTTGGGAGGCAGGGGCAGGGTCTCTATCTTGCAGTCTTTTGCAAGCTTCTTGTCGGCGGGATGGATGCCGCCTATGGAGAATGTAAGTTTAGCCATTGCTTTCCTCCTTCTTTACCTCGGGTTGAACGGCGGCCTTGGCTGCCTCGGCAGCACGTGCCTTACGGTCGGCGATGCGCTTCTTGACGGCTTCTTTGTCAAGAGGCTTGGGGAATCCTACGCCGTGGATGGCTCCGGTGGGGCATACGGCCTCGCACTCGCGGCAGAGCTTGCACTTGGCAAAATCGATGTATGCCACATTGTCCGCCACGGTAATGGCGCCGTGGGTGCAGGTCTTCTCGCACAGGCCGCATCCGATACAAGCGGCGGAGCAAGCCTTGCGGGCCACGGGGCCCTTGTCTTTGTTGGTGCACGAAACGAACACCCTCATGCCGCGGGGGCCTTTGGCGCGCAGCTCAATGATGCGCTTGGGGCAGGCGGCCACACATTTGCCGCAGGCCGTGCACTTGCTCTCGTCCACTACGGGGAGGCCTGTCTCGGGGTTCATGCTCAGGGCTCCGAAGGCGCAGGCGGCAACGCAGTCACCGCAGCCCAGGCAGCCGAAGAGGCAGCCCGTGTCGCCTCCATACAGGGCAGCCTTCACCTTGCAGCTTTCAGCGCCCTGGTAGTCGTTGATCTTGGGACGGTTGGCGCAGCTGCCGTTACAGCGCACCACGGCCACCATGGGCGCTGATTCTTTTACTTCGCAGCCGAGTATGGCCGCCACCTTGTTCATAACTTCGCTGCCTCCCACGGGGCAATAGTTCTTGTCGAGATTGCCGGCCTTGACGGCGGCGTCGGCAAAAGCCCTGCAGCCTGCGAATCCGCATCCGCCGCAATTGGCGCCCGGTAAGGTCTTTTCGATCTCGTCTATCCTCGGATCTTCCTCAACCTTGAACTTGCTGGCCACCCAGAAGAGCACCAGCGACAGAAGAAGGCCAAGACATGTGAGGATCGCTACGGTCCAGATTATCGTGTTGGTCATTTGAGAAAAAATGAATAGTCTTTGCTTATTTTGTTACGGAACAGGAAAAGTACAAAGTAGCACACGGCCACGGCTCCGAGGGCCCCCAGGCCCGCCCAGAGCTCGCCCACGCCAAGGGCGCCCAGCAGCATCAGAGCCGCAAAGAGCACCACCAGGGGCAGGCCGTAGGCAATGAACACCGCCTTGTAGCCCATCGATTTTTTGAGCACCACCTCAACCTCGTCTCCCACCTGGCGGGGAGTCCAGGCGCTGGTGCGCACCTGAATCTGCTTTACCTTCTCCTCGCCCAGGCCGCAGAGGCCTTTGGCGTGGCAGGAGGCGCAGGCCGACTCGGCTATTATCTCGATGGTGGTAATATCCGGATCTATGGCCACAATACGGCCTTTATGCGTAATCTGCTCCATTAAAATTCAGAGGTGGGGCCGAAGCCGCCGTAAGACGCACCTTCAAAAGGCACATCGTCGTTCATACTTGAGGGGACGGTGCGGGCGGCAAGGCTGTCAAGTGCCTCGTCCATCTCCATAAAGCGAATCTGCTCGCTCTTGAACACCATGTCTATGTCTTTTGTCTCGCCGTTACGGTGCTTGGCGATGATGATCTGCGTCTTCTCGCGGTCTTCGATATTCTCGCTAAGGCCCACATAGTCAGGACGATGGATGAATATCACCATATCGGCGTCCTGCTCGATGGAGCCCGACTCGCGAAGGTCGCTCAGCAAGGGCTTGCCGCTGCTGCCGGCACGGGTGACGGCCTGGCGGGACAGCTGCGAGAGGGCTATGATAGGGATATCGAGCTCCTTGGCGGTGGCCTTGAGGGTACGGGAAATGGCAGCCACTTCCTGCTCGCGCACGGCCTTAAGCTCCACAGGGCCCTGCATCAGCTGCAGATAGTCCACCACTATGAGCCTCACTCCCTTGTTCTTGACAAGGTTCTTGGCCTTGGTACGGAACTCCATTATCTGCATGCCGGGGGTATCGTCGATGTAGAAAGGTGCCTTGGAGAGGTTGCGGATCTTGAATTCGAGCTGCTCCCACTCGTGCGGCTCGAGCTTGCGGTTACCCTTGATTTTGTCGGCGCTGAGGCCCGACTCGCTGGTCATAAGACGCTTGACCAGCTGCTTTGCCGACATTTCAAGCGAGAACACGGCCACCGGCATATGATGGTCAACGGCAGCGTTGCGGGCAAGGTTAAGGGCGAATGCCGTTTTACCCACCGAAGGACGGGCGGCGAGGATGATAAGGTCGGAGCGCTGCCAGCCGTTGGTGATGCGGTCGATGCTAACGAAGCCCGACGGCACGCCGCTGAGGCCCTCCGAGGTCTGCTGCTCCTGGATGTCGCCCATGGCCTCGTTGATGATGCTGCCAATGTCCTGGACCTCCTTGCGCACGTTGCTCTGGATGGCGTCATAGACCTTGGTCTGGGCCTTGTCGATAAGGTCGTCCACGCCCACCGACTCGTCGTAAGCGTCCCGCAGGATATCGTACGAAGCGGTGATAAGGTCTCTCTGGATGGTCTTCTGCTTGAGTATCTTGATGTAGAACTCGATGTGCGCCGCGGCTCCCACCCTCTCGGAGAGGCCGGCCAGCATGGCAGGGCCACCCACCGTGTCGAGGTCACCCTTTTCCTTGAGGCGGTTGCTCACCGTGATGATGTCAACCGGGGTGTGGTCGAGCACCAGCGAGGACATGGCCTCGAAAATCATCCTGTGCTTCTGGTCGTAGAAGCAAGATGCAGTCAGCTCTTCCATGGCCTGGTCCACGCAGGACTGCTCGAGCAGCATGGCGCCGAGCACTGCCTCCTCGACGTCAAGGGCCTGAGGCGGTTTGTTACCCATCTCAAGCCCTATGGCGTCCAGGTTTGCGGCCTGGGCCTTACGGGGTCGTTTGGAGCTGTTGTCCGGCATTATTCGGCAGGAGTGTCGGGAGTTGCCACGATGATGCGTCCGCAGTGCTCACAAATGACGAGCTTCTTGCCGGATGCAATGTCGATAAGACGCTGGGGAGTCACGCTGTTGAAGCATCCTCCGCAGGAATCGCCGTTGAAAACGGTCACCACGGCAAGGTGGTTGTGGACGCTGGCACGAATGCGGTCGTATGCGCTGAGCGTACGCTCGTCCAGCTTGGCGGCGAGTTCCTCGCGCTTCTTGACGAGCACTTTCTCTTCCTTGGCGGTAGATTCTACGATCTTGGCAAGCTCTTCCTGCTTGGCCTCGAGGTCGATGCCCAGGACGTCCAGCTTGTCGTTGATGCGCTGGATGGCGGCCTTGGCGTCGGCGATGGCGTCGCGCGACTCGCCTATCTTCTTCTCGTCGATCTTGCGAAGGATGCCCAGGTTCTCGAGCTCCTTGTTGATGGAGTCGAACTCACGGCTGTTGGAGATGTTCTCCAGCTGGCTCTGGTACTTGGACATTTCGCCGTCGAGGCTCACTATATCCTCGTTCATGGAGGCGATGTTATCGTTGTACTGGGCGATAACCTGCTCAAGCTCTGCAATCTTGCCATTACAAGCGGAGACTTCTTTCTCGAGCTCTGCTACCTCGGAAGGCAGCTCGCCGCGAAGCTGGATGAGCTTCTCGATGGCGTTGTCGGCGTTCTGGAGGTCGTAAAGGGTCTTAAGTTTTTCTTCGGTATTGGACTCGGTATCGGCAAAGTTCTTCTGCAGTGATACGAAAGTTTCGCGCTCGTCAATAGGAGTTACGATTTTCTTGGTTTTCTTTGTTGTGGCCATATGTAATATTATCTGATTTCGAGAATTACAAAAATAAGAATTTTATTCTTAAATCGAATTTTTTATTTCCATAAGTTGCGCCCTGATGCTTTTCAGGGAGTCGAGAGCCTTGACAGAATTGCTTACTGAGGCGTTGGAGGCCGCCAGGCTCTTGGCCGCACCCTCAAGCGTGAGGCCCTTGTCCTTAACCAGGAAATGGATCTGCTTAAGGGTTTCGATGTCCTCCATGGTGTACTGACGGTTGCCCTTGGCGTTGCGGCGGGGCTTGATCAGATTGGGAAAGCTGTTTGTCCAGAAGCGTACAAGCGACACGGATTCGCCTATGGCTCCGGCTGCTTCGCTGATTGAATAATAGAGTTTTTCCATATTGTTAATCCATTGATTGCTGAGTGTAGCGGGCCATATAGACCATATTCGAGTATTCTTCAGGCGATACCGACGCAAAGATGTAGTTGAGCGGGTCCAGCAAGGTGCTGTCGCGCCATACCTCGTAGTGCAGGTGAGGGGCGTAGGCGTTTCCGGACATTCCGGCAAAGCCTATCACCTTGCCCTTGCGCACGCTCTGCCCCTGCGACACTTTGATTTCGTAGAGGTGCAGGTAGCGGGTGCGGTAGCCGCCTTTGTGCTTGATGGTCACGGTGTTACCCTCTCCCTTGAGAGAATGGTTTACGGCCGCCACCACGCCATCGGCAGGCGCCAGCACGGGGGTGTCCTGGGCAACCACGAAATCAACGCCGTTGTGCTGCGCCGTGGTAGTGTAGAACGGATTGATTTTGGTGCCTATACCGGCTCCGGTCTGGGTGTAGCTGATGCTCTCCAGCGGGAGTTCCATTGGAGGGAGCACAAGCCCCTCTTCTTTGAGCGAGGATACTATCTGCCTGAAGAGGCTGTCCACCCCGGCGGCATCGGAGAGCAGCCTGTCGGCCTTGGCAGCGGTGTATGACACCAGCTTGGAGTCGGGAATGGAGTCGCTGCCGAAGAATATGCCGAGCGAGGCCATAGGATCGTCCTTCGGCGGCTCGGAATGGAAGATATCTTTGTAGATGATGTCGTCTTTCTTGGCAAGGGTGGCAAGGTCGGTGCCTATCTTGTCGATCTTTGAGGGGAGAGTGGGGTAAATCCGCTCATACAGAGCGTTCTGCTCCTTGAGGCGCTTTTCCTCGTCAGTATTGTATACCAGAGCAATGACCACATAGGCAACTATGGTCAGCGACAGCACCGTAAGCACAAACTTGAGCGCCGTCCACAGATAGTACAACAATAAACGCCTATTGCCTGCCATTGGTTCCCTGTTTTTTCTGTCTGTCGCCTATGGTGGCGGTGGTGGGGCGGGTGCCCGCCTTTTCCATACGCCGCTTGACTATCATGGCCTTGTATTCATCGACCGGCATGCTCATGTCCATGAAGGACATAGGGTTGAGCGGAGTGTCGCGGTACAGCACCTCGTAATGCAGGTGCGGCCCGGTGGCCTTACCCGACTTGCCCACTTCGCCTATTTTGTCGCCCCTCTTGAGCGGCTGGCCTACTCCCACGTCGACGGTGCTCAGGTGGGCGTAGCGGGTGGAGTAACCGAATCCGTGGTTGACCACCACCTCGTTGCCGTATCCGGAGAACTTGAAATCAACTTTGTCCACCACCCCGTCGCCCGTGGCATATACCGGATTGCCCACTTTGGTGGCAAAATCCTGCCCTGTGTGACGTGCCAGGCCTCCGTACACCGGATCGATCCTGGTGCCGAAGGGGCTCGAAAGCGTATAAGTGCCTTTCTTGGGGAGTATGGGCGGTACGGCCGGAATGCACGACACCATATTGCCCGCCTCGCGCGCCACCAGCGCCACCTCGCCGAGAGCCGCCAGCTGCGTGTCGATACGGTCCTGCACCGCATTCAGACGGGCGTCCAGGGCCAGAACCGGCACCAGGGTGCTGTCCACGCGGGATGTGTCGTTTATCTCGTCAAGAGCGAAGATAGAGCGGTACACCTCGTTGTTGCGCGCCTCAATGCCTGCAAGGGAGCCTTCGTACACGTCGAGTTTGTGACGAATGACGCCCATCCGGGCCTCCCAGGCATCGGCTTGGATCTTGAGCAAGGCCGTCTTGGGAAGGTCGTTCTTCCACTTTACGAACCACAGCCAGCAGAAAGCAGCCACAACCGCCACTGCACCTATAGCCATAAGGCTAAAGTGCAGAACAGCTCTCCACCCGGAAAGCTGCCTCACCTCGTAGGAGAGAGTCTCGGGGTTGTAAACTATTCTTTCCATTTACGCATCCATTTTTCGCTCTTTACAAAGCCAAGGAACAGAATTCCTCTCACGCTGAGCTCAACCGCCATGGCAATCCAGTATCCCACAAGGCCCATACGGGGAGTGAGGATAATGGCAAGGCCGATGCGGATAAGCCAGATGGAGCCGAAGTTGAGCGCCGTCGGAACCAGCGTCTCGCCGGCACCCGCACATACGCCGAATCCCACTATCGAAGCGGCGTACAGGCACTCCGCAAAGGCTTCAATGCGAAGCACCTTGACGCCCAGGGCCATTACTTCAGGATCTGTGGTAAGAATGCCCATCATCTGCGGGGCAAAGAAATACATAGCCACCGCAAGCAGCGACATCATTACCATACCCATGCCCATGGTGGTCCAGCCGAAGCGGCGCGCCAGGTCGTTGCGCCGTGCACCCAGGCTCTGCCCCACCAGCGAGGTGGCGGCATCCTGGAGGCCGTATCCGGGCATATAGCAGAAGCATTCAGCCGTAATGGCGAATGCGTTGGCAGCGATACTTACAGGGCCCAGAGGGGCCACTATGATAGTGCTCACCACGTGTGCGCCGCGCATCACCACATTCTGCAGCCAGAGCGGTCCGGTCACGCCGAAAGCGGTGCGCAGCGTGCTGTGAGGAGGCACAAACGAGCCCTTCTCACCAGGTGTGCGCAGTTCCTCGGAGCGGGTGAACATATACCACACTGCCGCCGTCGCGGCTACCAGTTCGGCAAGTCCGGTCCCGAGCGCAGCGCCTGCAACGCCCATATCTAGGGCGTAGATGAAGATATAGTTGAACACCACATCCAGGCCGCACATGCTCACGTATATGATGCTCGGCACCTTCATGTTGCCGCTTGCCTGCAGCATTGCGGCCGAAGCAAACGCCACCATTGCCACCGGGAGGAATGCGGCGTAGATGAAAAAGTATGCCGCTGCGTCGGCGCGTATGACATCGGCGCCGCCCAGCCATCCGGGCAGCGAGCCGCTGATGCCCATGGCAACAAGGCCGAGGAGCAAGGTAAACACGGCTACGGAGAACAGCGCCTGGCGCATAAGGGTTCCCGCCTTGCGGAAATCTTTGGCGCCGCAGGCGTGGGCCACCTGAACGGAAAAACCGGTGGCCACGGCCATGCCGAATCCGCTCATCACCCACGTGGTGGTGGACACAAGACCAACTGAAGCCGCCTGGTTGGAGCCGAGGTGCCCCACCATGGCGGAGTCGATGTATTGCATAAGCACCGACGAGAGCTGCGCAAGAATGGCGGGTATGGCCAGCAGCAAAGTAAGGTGGAGCTGGTCTCCCCCTGTCAATGGCTCGCCGCCGCGCAGCCTGGAAAGCAGTTGGTCTTTAGTTTTCATTCGCAGCGCCAAGTTTGCGGGTTGCGGAAACCAAGCAGGAAGGCTCCTATGTCCATCCTCTTCTTGCCTCCCAGTTGAAGGTCGGTTATACTGAGCATTCCGTCGGCAGTGCCTATCGCGAGGTAACTCTTGCCGTCGGAGACTATCTGCCCGGGCTTGATACCGGCGGGAGCGTCCATGAACTCAGCCCCGTAAATCTTAAGCTGGAGCCGCTCTCCGGATTCCGAAACAAGTTCGGTATAAGCTGCGGGATATGGCGAAAGGCCGCGTATCAGGTTGCGCACCTGCACCGAAGGACGCTTCCAGTCGATGTGGCACAGTTCACGGGTGAGCTTGGGTGCCGGCTTGAGCTCCTCGGAGCCCTGGATGAACGAACGCTGGACGCGCAGCTCTACATTGTGCTGGATTATCAGCTCCACGGTATCGCACACAAGGTTGGATCCCAGCTCCATGAGCTTGTCGTGCAGGGTGCCGGCATTGTCGGAATCGCTTATCAGGCACTCCTCGCGCAGGATAATGCCGCCAGTGTCGATGTTCTTGTCAATCATGAACGTAGTGACGCCGGTGCGCTTCTCGCCGTTGATTATAGCCCAGTTGATAGGGGCTGCGCCGCGGTACTGCGGAAGCAGGGACGCATGCAGGTTAAAAGTGCCCAGCTTGGGCATTCTCCACACTTCTTCGGGGAGCATGCGGAAGGCCACCACCACAAACACGTCGGCCTTAAAAGCGGCAAGCTGCTCCAGGAAGGCCGGGTCCCTGAGTTTTTCAGGTTGCAGGACTGGAATGCCTTTCTCGACAGCGTAGCGTTTGACGGCGCTCTCGTTAAGCTTGAGCCCGCGTCCGCTCGGCTTGTCGGCAACGGTAACCACTGCAACGACCTTGTATTTGCGCTTGATGAGGGCGTCCAGCGGGGCCACCGCAAACTCGGGCGTACCCATATAGACGATGCGGGGCTTGCGGAAGAAGCCCGTTATGCGGCTCAGCACCTTGCGCCAGCCGGCCTTGACTGTGTCCATGTTGAAGAGTTCTGCATCTTTTATGGCCTTCACCGTAAGGAAGGCCCCTATCGGCGCCAGCACGTAGGCCGGACTGAAAACGCCGTGGAATGCCAGCCAGGCACCGTCTTTAGCCATCTTCTCGCCCGTGATCTGCACAATCCAGTAGATTACGAAGAATAGCATGGAGAATATGGCGCTCATGCCTATGCCGCCCTTTTTGATCATGGCGCCGATGGGCGCTCCGATGAAGAACATCAGGAAGCACGCAAGGGCGGTGGAGAACTTCTTGAAGAGCTCCACGTTGGTGCGGCGAAGGTAGAAGGTCGACTGGTAAACGTCGTGATTGTAAGTGAGCACTTCGCTGCTCATACGCTCGCTCGTCGCTACTGCCCTGTCGTATGCCGCCTGGATCTGCTCCAGGTTCTTCCACCGCCACATCTTGTCGGACGAGAACCACTGGAGGGTAGGGTTGCGGCGGGACGTATCAAGCTGAGCGTGAGCGTAGAAACTGTTGTCGCCCCGCATGCGTATATAGTGCCTGCGGAATGCATCGGCATTCTGGCGGTCGAGCGAATCCTTCTGATCGGCGAGCTGGTCGAGGCGCATACTCTTGGCCTGGTCGGAGAAACGGGCCGAGTCGGATTTCTCGAAGGAGTAGTTCTTGAGGGGAATTATAAGTTCCTCCCTCGCAAAGTCGATACGGCTCAGGGCGAGGGACGTGTCGCGATACGTCATCTCGTTGGTCTCCTGATAGTTGGAGCCGTTGAACAGCGAGAAAGTTAGATAATCCTTGGCCTTGGATATCTTGAGCAGCGCGGAGTCGGCGATGATGATGGCCGTATTGCCGCGGTGCATGGTATGGTCGTACACCTGCACCTGATACATCATGCCCGTCTCGTCGTTGCGCCCCTCCACGCGGAGCACGTATCCTTCGATACCGTCGTAGAATGTTCCCGGCGGGATCTTGATTTCGCCCTTGGTGCGGGTGATATCGTCGCGAAGAGTGAATATCTCGTTGTAGGCCTTGGGCACCAGGTCGTTGCCCACGAAGAAGGCTCCGACGCTGATGATCGCGGCCGTGACGATGAGCGGGGCAATGAGCCGTCCGAGCGATATGCCGGCGGCCTTGATGGCCATAAGCTCCTTGTTCTCGCCCATCTGGCCGATGACCATCATGGACGACAGGAGGACCGCCAGCGGCATTGCCATGGGGAGAATGGTGCAGGCGCCCCACATCATGAACTCCATTATGACGCCGAAGCTGAGGCCCTTGCCCACCAATTCGTCGATGTACAGCCAGAGGAACTGCATCATGAGGATGAAGACAACGATAAGCAATATCGCGACGAAAGGTCCGATAAATGCTTTAAGCGTGAACTGATCCAGTTTCTTCATCCTGATACGGGAGTGCTATTGGCCTGTGGCGATTGCGATGAGTGCCTCTTGTGCTTGTTTAAGCCCTGCAATATCCTTGCCGCCAGCGGTTGCCAGACCGGGCTGTCCGCCGCCTCCGCCCTGGATGAACCGGGCTGCGTCGCGTATTTCCTTGCCGGCGTTATGTCCGGCGGCCACCAGGTCGTCGGAGTAGGCCAGCAGAAGCTGAGGCTTGCCGTCGGACTCGTATGCGGCCACTATGGCTGTGCCTTTGAGTTCTTTAAGTATACCGAGAGCCGCATTGCGCAGCATTGCGGGATCGAAATTGTGACTTCCGGAAGGGTGGGCGATGATGAGACGCACGCCGTTAACTTCCTCGGCCTTATCCTGAAGCCATTTGGCGAGTTCGGCGGCCTTGGCCTTGGAGAACTCTTCTGCCTGCTTCTTGAAGGAAGCGTTGTCGTCGATGAGCTTCTGGATGGCTCCGGCAAGGTCGGGCACGTTGTTGAAGAAGGCGCGGGCGGTCTTGATGAGTTGCTGCATGCCGTTCACCATGTCCTCGGCTTCCTCGCCGGTAACGGCCTCGATACGGCGTATACCTGCGGCTATGGCGCTCTCGCCCACAATCTTGAAGAGACCTATGTTGCCGGTGGCGGAGGTGTGGCAGCCGCCGCACAGCTCGACGCTGGGGCCGAAGCGGACCACCCTCACGCGGTCGCCGTATTTCTCGCCGAAGAGGGCCATGGCGCCGAGTTCCTGGGCGCGGGCCATAGTGGCGGTGCGCTCCTCATAGAGGGGGAAGTTGCTGCGGATCAATTCGTTGACCCTCTTTTCAACAGCCGCTACCTGCTCGTCGGACAGCTTCTCGAAGTGGGAGAAGTCGAAGCGGAAGCCCTTGTCGGATACGTAGCTTCCCTTCTGCTCCACGTGCGAGCCCAGGATCTCCCTGAGGGCTCTGTGCATGAGGTGGGTGCAGCTATGGTTGTTCGCGATCTTCTGCCTGCGGGCAGCATCGACCGTCAGGGTGAAGGGACCGTCCGGATTGTCCGGAAGGCGCTCGGCTATGTGGATTGTAAGATCGTTCTCCTTGATGCTGTTGAGTATGCGGATGCACTCGCCGCCGGCGTTGGTGATGGTGCCGGTATCGCCTATCTCGCCGCCCATCTCGCCGTAGAACGGTGTGCGGTCGAACACGAGCTGCAGCATCTCCTTGTTCTTCTGGACTACGGTGCGGCTCTTCAGCAGGAGTGCGCCTTCGAGGGTGGTGGCATCGTATCCGGTGAACTCTACATCCTCGCCCTCGTGGTACACCGTCCAGTCGCCGAAGGTGTTGGAGGTGGCGTTGCGGGCGCGGTCTTTCTGCTGCTGGAGTTCCTTCTGGAAGCCTTCGTGGTCAACGGTGAAGCCGCGCTCGGCGGCGATGAGGTCGGTAAGGTCGATGGGGAATCCGTAGGTGTCGTACAGGCGGAAAGCGTCGGATCCGGGGATGAGCTTGGTAGCCTCGTTTTCTGCCATGCAGTCGTCAAGCAGCTTGATACCGCGGTCCAGGGTGCGCAGGAAGGCCATTTCTTCTTCTCTGATGACCGATTCGATGAGCTTTTGCTGTGCGGGGAGCTCGGGGTAAGCCTCGCCCATATCGGCTATGAGCTGGGGCACCAGGCGGCAGAGGAAAGGCTCGTTGAGGCCGAGGAAGGTATAGCCGTAGCGGACTGCACGGCGCAGGATCCTGCGGATTACGTAACCTGCCTTGACGTTGGAAGGGAGCTGACCGTCGGCGATGCTGAAAGATATGGCGCGGATATGGTCGGCTATGACTCGCATGGCAACGTCGGTCTGGGCGCTCTCGCCATAACGGTGGCCGCTGAGAGCGCCGATAGCGTTGAGCATGCCGGAGAAGACGTCGGAATCGTAGTTACTGTTCTTGCCCTGGAGCACGGCGCAGAGGCGCTCGAATCCCATTCCGGTGTCGATATTCTTGGCGGGAAGGGGCTCCAGGTGGCCGTCCGCGAAGCGCTGGAACTGCATGAACACCAGGTTCCAGATTTCTATCACGTGAGGGTCGGACTGGTTGACGAGATCACGTCCGGGGATGCCGCTGGCAGCCTTCTCTTCGGCGCTGCGGATGTCGATGTGGATCTCGGAGCTGGGGCCGCAGGGGCCCGTGTCGCCCATCTCCCAGAAATTGTCGTGCTTGTTGCCGAGGATGATGTGATCTTCGGGGAGGTGCTGCAGCCAGGCGTCCTTGGCTTCCTGGTCCATGGCAGTGCCATCCTCCTCGGAACCCTCGAAAACAGTGGCGTAGAGGATGCTTTTATCGATCTTGTACACCTCGGTGAGGAGCTCCCAGGCCCAGTCGATCGCCTCTTTCTTGAAGTAATCGCCAAAGCTCCAGTTGCCCAGCATCTCGAACATGGTGTGGTGATAGGTGTCGTGGCCGACCTCCTCGAGGTCATTATGTTTTCCGCTGACTCTCAAGCACTTCTGCGAGTCGGTGGCGCGGTTGTAAGGTGCGGTCTTGTTGCCCAGGAAGATGTCTTTGAACTGGTTCATCCCGGCGTTGGTAAACATAAGGGTGGGGTCGTTCTTGACCACCATAGGTGCTGAGGGCACGATAGTATGCCCCTTGGAAGCAAAGAAGTCCAGAAACTTCTGTCGTATTTCTTTCGATGTTAACATAGCCTGCAAAGATACTAATAATTTTTTAATACCGGAATTTATGGGGGCATGAGGAGGCTCAACGCGCGGGGTTCCTCTGGCCGCCACTTGCGGCTGGATGGTTTCTGTCGTCGGCGGGCTGCATCTCCGCCCTCGGGCTTGCTTCCGCTGGCCGTCACCTGCGCCTGGGTAGTTTCTGTCAGCGGCGGGCTGCTTCTCCGCCCTCGGGCCTCCCTGCCCCCGCCCTCCCACCGCTACGCCGCGGGCCCCTCCCTCTACAAGCGAGGGTGCTTACGGCTCCGAAGCAGCGCCGCCGCCTCCAGACTCAGCGCCCCTCCGGCCCCTCTCCCTGCTCATGCCCTGTAGTGGACACACCCGCCCTCCGCTGCATCCCGCCCGCCGCTGCCCTACGGGACCATTTTTACCGATTTCGGGCCCGCAAGTCGCTTTTTCCCGCCGCCCGGGCCAATTTTCGCAGATTTCAGTCCCGCAGGAGGCTTTTTCCCGTCGTCCGGGACCGTTTTCACCGATTTTGGGCCCGTAGACGGCCATTCCCTACCTCGGGGACAATTATCGCCATTTTCAGTCCTGCGGGAGGCTTTTTCCCGTCGTCCGGGACCGTTTTCACCGATTTCGGGCCCGCAAGTCGCTTTTTCCCGTCGTCCGGGCCAATTTTCGCCTTTTTCAGTCCCCATCGGCCAGCGGGTCATGGACATTTCGCTGGAAGCGTCGTTGACCGGCGGCGGACTTACCGGTCGGCAAAACTAACAACCTGATAATAAAGACATTAAGCATTTCAGGGCGCCATTAAAACGGGGACCCTGAATCAATCAAAATACTATTTTTCAACCCCTT
>JAEEGJ010002674.1_pt1 | contig 83428 bp, 68 predicted proteins | sample 8958761 | NCBI WGS metagenome assembly JAEEGJ01 (sample SAMN16246546, study PRJNA631951) | gut metagenome | biome: gut microbiome; feature: rumen; material: RS-attached | host: Bos | place: Iran: Karaj | collected 2018-10
GCAGCCGCTATCAACGTGATCTTTTTCTTTTTCATATCCGTATCCTCCGTTTTGTTCGTGTCTACACCTATAATACAGACTGAAAATGCAAAATGTTGCACCCCCGCAAAAAAGATTTTTTCTAATGTGGTATATTTCAAAGCAATGGAATTCTGTGAAGTGACAAAAGATCTCTGGTCTTATCTGGAAGACGAAAACAGACCGCTCGTTATCTATGGTACCGGCGACGGCGCCGACAAGATAATCGATGAGCTTAATAAGCGCGGCCTTGAAAGCCTTATAAAAGGCGTATTCGCAAGCCCCGGATTTGTCAGGGAAGGCCGTGTTTTCAGAAACTTCAAAGTGGAATCTTTTGAGGATATCTCCGCGCGCCTTTCTGATTTCATCGTCCTTGTCGCTTTCGGTTCTCCCCTGCCTGACGTTTTGAAATACGTGTATTCGATCGAAGAAAAATATGAGCTCTACGCGCCCGATGTTCCGGTCTGCGGCGGCGAAGTCTTCGACATGGATTTTGTAATGCGCAATAAGGGACGCCTTGAAAAGATATATGAAAGACTCGCAGACGAAAAGTCGCGCGAATGCTTCAAAGGCCTTGTAAACTACAAGCTTTCGGGCCGCCTTGATTTCCTCAGGAACTGCGAGGTCACGCCCGATGATGCTGACTCACTGCTCGGTCCTTTCAAAGAAAACACTTCATTTATAGACCTCGGAGCTTACAGGGGCGATACCCTCTTACGTTTTACTGAAATGTTTCACGTATTTTCATCTGCAGCCGCAGTCGAGCCTGAGCGCCATTCTTTCAAAAAGCTCACCGAATGCACGGAAGGAATCGACATTCCCGTAACCTGCGTAAACGCGCTCATCTCAGATGAATGCGGCACCGCCATGTTAACCAACTCAAGAGGCCGCGGAACCAGAACTGCAAAGACAGACACGGGCCGCGAGATAGAAAAGGTCACCGTCGATTCGCTTTTGGAAAGCAGGAACGCAGGCTTCATCAAGTTCGATGTTGAAGGAAGCGAGGCCGCGGCTGTTGAAGGAGCGCGAAAGACGATCCAAGACAGAAGACCGCAGATGAAGATCGCATGCTACCATAAGAGCGAAGATCTTTTCACAATACCCGAAAAGGTGTTTGCGATAAGGGACGATTACCGCCTCTTCATGCGCCACACACCCTGCATTCCCGGCTGGGACGTTGATTACTATTTCTTATGAAGATACTGATCTTAAGTGATTCGCACCGCGTAAACGCAAACGTAAAGACCGCGATAGAACGCGAGAAGCCTGATATGCTCATTCACCTGGGCGACATTGAAGATGACGAGAAAACGGTCGCTTTATGGGCGGGAGCTCCAAAGACTCCGTGCATATTCATCAAGGGCAACTGCGACAGATATTCGGGTTCATCCGAACTTCGTGACAGAGCGGTCTTCCCTCTCAAAGGACACAAATTCTATTGCAGCCACGGCCACAGGGAATTCGTCGGTTACGGCCTGAACGAGCTCTGTCTGTCAGCCGCTGCGCAGGATTGCGACATCGCGCTTTTCGGACACACGCACGTTCCTTACGACAACTGGGGCGACGCCGTGAAAGCTTACGACAGATACTACAACGAGGCAGACCCCTATGCTTCCGCGGGCATCAGGGTGTTAAACCCGGGCAGTATCTCGCTGCCCCGCGCAGGGTCTCCGCGCACCTATATGGTGATGGAAATGAAAGATGACGGAAGTTACTCCGCCATCCTTAAAAAGCTCTGATCGTAATATCCGTTATGAAAGCGCGTCTTTGAGGACAGTGAGGTTACTTGTCATGACGGCAAGATAATCGAGGTCTTTTCCGCATGACTGCATTGAATCAAGGACAGAGGTCTTTACATCACTCTTTCCTGACGTCTCGATGACCGTTTTGGCGATCTTTCCGTCTGACTTTTCGATCGTCAGGACCGTCTTTGAATCAAGTGTCTTGATCTTGTCTGCAAGAAATTTTACGGTCTTGAAAGAAGCTTCAGTCTCAGCCGAGCATCCGACGAAAGCCGCACTGTATTTGAGTTTGTAATCCTCTGCAAGATATCTGAAAGGATATCTGTCGCAGACTACCATAGTATCGAGCCTTGCACTCTTTACCATGTCTTCGTACTGCTTGTCGAGCGCTGAAAGCTTTGCGGTATAAGCGTCAAGATTCGCCTTGAATTTTGCGGCATCCTTTGGGGCCGCTGATTCGAGAGCTTCTTCTATTGCCTTGCATGATCTTGAAGCGAGTCTCAAAGACATCCAGACATGCTCGTCGTACTCCGGGCCTTCTTCATGGTCGTGATCGTGGTCATCTTCATCTTCGTCTTCGCCCTGCATGCCTTCAACGACTTCTTCCTCAACGATGGAATCCTTGAGGACGTCCATGAGGCAGACGACCTTCTGGTCCTTGTTTGCAGTTTCCTTCAAAGCGTCTCTGATCCATCCGTCGGACTCTCCGCCTACATAGACCAGCACGTCCGCATTCTTGATAGACACGATGTCCGCCGCTGAAGGCTGGAAGGAATGAAGATCAGTACCGTTTCCGATTATGAGTGAAAGATCGGTACTGTCCGTATCTTTAGTTATCTGGCGGGCCCAGTCGTAAAGAGGCGCGATCGCGCACACTACCTTAACGCCCTTGCCGCCGTTGCCTGTTTTTCCTGCGCAGCCTGCGGAAGTGACGGCAAGTGCCAGTCCGAGCAAAGCTGCAAAAATCTTCTTTATCATGTTGCCTCTCCATTTGAAATTGATAATCGTTTTCAATTTTACAAAAATATTCCCGTTTGTCAACAACAAATGTGCAACAACGCGTTGCTTGTCATTATCCCGGCCAAAATCCATAATGGAGCTATCAAGAGCAAAGGAGACCACAACATGGACACAAAGGATATTTTGAAACAGATCCGTGAGAAACATAACCTCACACAGGAACAGTTCGCAGAAAGAGTCCTGGTCACGAGACAGGCGGTAAGCCGCTGGGAGACAGGTGAGACGCAGCCGAACACGGAAACGCTGAAGATACTTTCCAAAGAGTTCGATGTATCTATCAACACTCTTCTGGGGAGCCCCAGAAAGCTCTACTGCCAGTGCTGCGGAATGCCTCTGAACGAAGATATAAACATCAGCCGCGAACCCGATCGGGCCTTTAATGAAGACTACTGCAAATGGTGCTACAAGGACGGCGATTTCGTGTATAAGTCAAAAGACGATCTCCTCGACTTTCTGATAGAGAACATGCCCAATCCCGAGAAGCTCGGCGACAATGACAGGCGCCTTCAGTACGACGGCTTGCTCTCGCAGCTGAAGCACTGGCAATGATCATCTGAAAACCTCAATTTTTGGGAGGCCGCACCGCAAGTGCGGCCCCTTTTTGTACAACCGCATTTTATTAAGTAAAACAAGGTGATATACTTAAAAGGATATTGAGTGTACGCATCTGACCCGGTGGTCCATCTCATGAACAAGACTTATGCTTATATAAATCTGGCAATAGTTGCGATAGCCACAGTCCTGCTGGGGCTGTTATTCGTGTTCAGGATACCCGACGGAAACGTCTTCACTCCGAACCGCCCGCTTAACGACAACTGGGTCTATAACGGCGGCGCAAGCCCGAACGTCAGGCAGGACGAGGCAGCCGATCCCGATAGTCCTGTTTTCGATCCGGTCAACACGATCTCCATGTCAAGAAAGATCGAGTGGCCCACATTCAACGGAGCAGACCTCTGCTTTACCACCTGCAACCTGAATTTCAAGATCTATCTGGATGAAGAGCTCATCTACGATTTCAAACCGAAGATCCGTCCGATCTATGGCGATTACTACGGCGAATACATCCATGTCGTAAACGTTCCCGAATTCTCGGGAAGCCGCACCCTGACCATTGAATACGATTCGCTTCTCAAGGGTGAATGGACATCCTTCCGCGGAATACATGCAGAGAGCGGCGCTTCATACATCAAAGGCATCCTGCAAAGGAATTTCTGGAAGTTCGTTCTCAGCTTCTCATCACTGTTCCTCGGCATTCTGCTCGTGATCTTCGGTTCGTTCCAGAACAGAAGAGTTACGAAGATGATCGAGACGGTATCACTCGGAACGATGGCTATCGTGCTCGCGCTCTATACGCATACGGGAACGCACATAATGTTCCTCGTTACGGGCAACCCGGGAATAATCAGGCTCATGGAACACATGTGCCTTGTTCTGCTGCCCGTTCCCGCCATGCTCTTTTTCTCTGCAATGACGGAAAACCTGAATTCCCATCTCGTAAAGATAACCCTGTGGCTCGTTACAGGAAACTTTATATTGTGCCTGATCTGCCTCATAACGGGAATAACTGACTTCCACAACATACTCATCGTGTCGCACGCGATAATCGCCATCGTCATAGGTTTCATGATCTTCATGTTCGTACGCGAGATGAAGCTCGACAAGGAGCGCGACAACAGGTACCGCTATATGGTATTCGCTTTCGGCGTACTCTTTACGACAGGCACGATAGACATCATCAGATACTATCTGCCCGGCTGGGAAGAAGACACCGCGGCCGCCACGAGGATCGGCCTTACGGTATTCTTCATCGTCCTTCTTATCTATGAGACAACATCACTCATCGAGACCAACAAGCGCAGCCTTGAATCCGACATTCAGGCAAGGCTTGCAAGAGTCGACGGACTTACGGGCCTTTCCAACCGCCTCGCATTCAATGAGTGCGAGGACGTCCTCCAGAACGGCGGATCCGGAAAGTGCATCCTTGTCCAGTTCGACGTAAACGACCTCAAGAAGGTCAACGACCAGCAGGGCCACCTGGAAGGCGACAGGCGCATAATCGCGGCCGCAGATGCGATCAAGCAGACCTTCGGAACGTTCGCCGGAACATGGTGCTTCAGGACCGGCGGCGATGAGTTCATGGCCATCATGACGGGACCCGACGTCGAAAAAGAATACGATAAGGCAGTCGAACTCTTTGAAAAATACATCGATGATTACAACGATAACGAAAAGCCTGAGATACCGCTTTCGATCCCCTGCGGAATGGCGGTCTATGAAGGCGGCGGCGGAATGAGCCTTGCGATGACAGAACGCCTCGCAGATGACCGCATGTACGCCAAAAAGACTGAGATCAAAGAAAAGAAGACCGGCTGAGATATCTTTATTATTCGGTCCTCAGCGCGGTAACGGGATCCTGCTTCGATGCGGTCCTCGAAGGGATGATTCCTCCGATGAGAGTAAGGATAACGCTGAGTACTACGAGCGCTATGCCCGCTAAAGGCGGCAATGCAGCGCTGACGGCTTCCGTCTCGCCGATCTTATGTATCAGATAGTTTCCGGGTATGAGCAGCAGCAATGAGATGCCGACGCCCAGGATCCCCGCCAAGAATCCGGTAATTACCGTCTCTGCGTTAAATACCTGCGCGACGTTCATCTTCGATGCGCCCATGGCCCTTAAGATGCCTATTTCCTTGCGGCGTTCGAGAACGCTGATGTATGTGATGACGCCGATCATGATCGATGAGACTACGAGCGAGATCGCGACGAACGCGATCAGGACGTATGAGATCGTGTTGATGATCTTTGTGACCGACTTCATCAGCGCGCCTACGATGTCAGTGTAAGTGATGGACTTATCCTCATCCTTGGCTTCTTCGGCGGCTTTGTTGTAATCCTCGATTATCTTGACGATCTTGTCCTTGCTCTCGAAGTCCTTCGGATAAATGGTTATTGAGCTTAAGTCATCGGCCCCGCAGTAACCGAACGCTGCGAGATTTGCATCTGCGGAGGTCTTGTTTCCGCCCATCATCTCAGCCATGAAAGATTCCATCTGCGACTGGTCCATGTTCATCTTGAATGCGCCCGCGATCGCGTCTTCATCGATCATAAGAGCGTCTCCGATATTGGAGAACGTATCCTTAAGCGCATTGGTGACATTCTTTCCGATCTGCAGTGCGACCTTCTTGAATATCTTCTTCATCGCACCGCCGATCTGCGTTCCCATAGACTGCGAATAGGAATTGACGTTCTTTGAGAGCTGCTTCATTATGCTGTCAGTATTTACAGCCTTCATAGCGCCGTTCGTGATGAGCTTGGAGCCTTCTTTGGAGTTTGCATAAGCAGCGAAGGATTTTGCAAGAAGAGACGGATCCGGTGCGTTATGCGTTTTCGCATATTTCTGATAACCGTCCATCAGAGCCTTTACGAATGCGCTCATCTGCTTGTCGGTGATCTTAACGTTTCCCATGACCTCATCGGTTACGGCATTAAACTGCTTCGTTGCGAGCTTCCTGCCCTCGTCGGTGCTAAGATACTGCGACATGTACTGCGTAAGATTGCCTGACGTGAGATCCCATCCCTGCTTTGCCGCATATTCTGCAAAGCCGTCCATTATGGCCGTCTCAGCCTTTTTAACCGCCTTCTGCGATACGTCGCCGATGCTCTCCCGGATTATCTTCATGATCTGTTCGCGGATCAGCGCCTTGCCCTCAGAAGAGTTCAGATAAGCGTTGAAAGCCTCAGGCATCTTCGCGTAATCGGTCTTCGGATCCTTTGCGGCATAAGCCAGATAACCGTTCATGACGTCGGTCACGAGCTTGCCGAGCTCTTCATAATTTATGTCGAGCTTAACGTTCTTGAGGAGCTTGCTGATATCGTTTGAAGACATCTTGGGCATTGCATCCTTAAGCTCTTTTGAGAAGTCGATGCCGTTAAGATTTGTCAGCTTGTTCTTGTCGAATTTCAGCGCCTTCTCGTCAAACTTGAAAGCGTCCTTCATCTTGTCCTCATCGACAGAGAAAAGATCACCCATGTCAAAGTCATCGTTCTCTTCATCGAATCTGACACCGGTAAGAACGTTGGTCTCGCGGTCACCGAGCTGGGCCTTTACGACGGCAGCGCTCTCGGATGCTTCGCGCAGTTCCTCGACCAGGTGCTTGCCGTAATAGATACCGGAACTGAGCATCTGGATGTCCTCGCCGTCCTTGGGCTGGACGATGCCTACGATCTTCAGATCCCGGGCTTCCTTAAGGACGCCGTTCATAAACTTGGAGTCCTTCCTCATGTCGGAATATATGTTGTGATTTGAATCGTGCTTGTAGAACTTGAATGCGGGAACGACCTTGAAGGTCTTGTCGATGAATGCGCTGTAAGGCCAGGTGTATTTCTCCTGGTTTGATGTGACGGTCTTGCCGTTCGCGAAATCGTCGATCATCTTGTCGAGTTCTTTTCTGTCTCTCAAGCCGAAAACATAGATTATGTAATCGCTGACGCTTCCGTTTGAGGAAAGTACGAGCACCGCCTCATTTGAATTCTGAGGCCATCTTCCGGTCTTGATGTCGTACTGGTTCACGTAGAGCTCATCGTTCTCGGGGAGCTCATAGAACACGTTCATCGTGTATGCAGAAGAGAACATCGAAGATGAAGTCAGACCTGTGGACGCGAAGTCCTCGTTCGGATTGACCTGCCTGTAATCGCCCGTCTTGCCCGAATAATCGAAGATCTGCGGCTGAATGGAATACTTGTACTCGACGCCGTTCGTGAGGCCATAGATCTCGGGAGTCTTCTCGTCAAAATGCTTTTTGAGCGAGATAAGATCATTGCTCTTGAAGGTCGAAAAGATCTGCGAAACGCTCGGTATCTCGGTGACCATTCCGGGCTCTGCAGCCTTCCACGAATCGGTGTTGACCATCATGAGCTGCATCAGCGAGACCGACGAACTGTCTATCTGCAGAGGATACTGCGACAAGGTCTTTTTCTCCGTGTCATCTATGTATTTGTTTACGCCGTTTGAAAGCGACATTATCAATGCGATTCCGATGATGCCGATCGAGCCTGCAAACGCTACCAGAACGGTCCTCGTCTTCTTCGTAAGGAGGTTGTTGAAGCTCAGTGCGAGCGCCGTGAAAAAGTTCATCGAAGCCTTGCCGATGCGCTTATGAACAGGCGGCTTGATCATGGAATCCTCAGGCTTATAAGGATCACTGTCATCGATGATCTTTCCGTCCTTGACCTTGACGATCCTGGTCGCATACTCTTCGGCAAGCTCGGGATTATGTGTGACCATTACAACGAGCCTGTCCTTTGCGACTTCCTTCAAAAGGTCCATGACCTGGACGCTCGTATCAGAATCGAGTGCGCCCGTCGGCTCGTCCGCCAGAAGGATGTCAGGATCGTTTACGAGCGCTCTTGCAATGGCAACACGCTGCATCTGTCCGCCGGACATCTGGTTCGGCTTCTTGTGGGCCTGGTCCCTGAGACCGACCTTATCAAGGGCCGCCAATGCCTTCACTTTGCGTTCTTTTGCGCTGATGCCCGAGATCGTAAGGGCAAGCTCTACGTTTGCAAGGACCGTCTGGTGCGGTATCAGGTTATAGCTCTGGAAAACAAATCCTATCGTGTGATTCCTGTAAGCATCCCAGTCCCTGTCCTTATACTTCTTCGTCGATATCCCGTTGATAATGACATCACCGGAATCGTAACGGTCCAGGCCCCCGATTATGTTGAGGAGCGTGGTCTTTCCGGATCCCGAAGGTCCCAAGATCGCCACGAATTCGTTGTCGCGCAGATTAAGGGAGACGCCGTCGAGCGCCTTTTGAACAAGATTACCCGTTTTGTATTCCTTGCGGATGTCTTTGACTTGAAGCATGATCCGTCCCTTGAAATCAGCACATATAGATCTATCCCGGAGCTATTCTATCACGCGGGTCAAGCCAAATCTTTATAGAAGATGTTAATTATTCTCTGAATCTGTGTTAACCTTGGCGGTTTTGTTGATGGTCCTGGAATGGACGCGCCTTCTTGAAGGCTTGGCGGAAGCCTTTTCAGGAGCAGGTTTTTGTTCCGTCTTCTGTTCAGGCTTTTCGGAAGAATCAGATGCTGCCTTCTTGGCAGGAGCCCTTCTCTGAGGCTTTTTTGCAGGCTGTGCGGGCTTTTCTTCCTTCTTGCCCTCTTCGGCCTTATTCGTGCGCTGCTGCTTTGCGGGCTGTTTTGCGGGCTGCTTCTGCTCTCTTCCTGCGAAGTTTCCGCTTTCGGCGTCCTTTATCGAGACTGCCCTGAAAACATTGTTTACGCTGCGTTTCTTCATCTGGGTGATAGCAGGATCGTAGCCGTGATCGGCTGAGATGATTATGAACTTTGGAGCAGGAGACATTCCCGCCCTTTTCACGCAGTCGATCATGAGATCAGTCAGAAGCTGGAAATCCAGCGCGTTCTTGGTTCCCGTGACAACGTCTTCGATCGCGACCGTTGCCTTGCAGGCCATCAGCGTCTTTATGTCATTGAACTTCAACTGGTCAGATCCGCCCTTGGCAAAGATCTTCACGGTATCGCAGGAGGGCAGGCTGTCCAGCCCTTTAAGTCCCGCGGTCTTTACGTTTTCGAAGTCAATGTAGTAGTAATTCATCTGTGCCTCAGAATGACAGCTTGTTGTACGTCCAGGGGTATCTTTCAGTGAACTCGCCGCCGAACTGCTCCTTGTCGTAAGGACGGAACTGGATGTTCCTGATGGTCCTCATGTAAGGCCTGATGACCTTCTCAAGGCCCTTGCAGTTCATGTCGAATTTCTCCTTCGGGCAGTCCACGATGCAGACATATGCCTTGTCCTGCGGATCTTCCACAGCAACGATCATGACGATATAGATCTTGGAGATGTCGGCATGCGATCCGCCGTATTTCTTGACCGCATCCTGGATGTAGTTTGACTCGCCGCCGGGAACAAGGTTCAGGACGTTGAATTCCTTGAGTTTCGGAGAAGACTTCTCTGCTTCCTGGGGAGCAGGCTTAAGTATCTCAGCCGTCTTGTTCTCGCCGAAAAGATAATGGAACTGGATCGTATTGACCGCAGTGTCGAGGACCGGCTTGGGGAGCGAGAAGATGACCGGGCCGAGCGGATCGACCACGCAGCCGCCGTGATTCTCGTCTCTTGCGATGCCGCAGAGCTGCGCGAAATCCATATTGATGCCGTCGTTGAAGCCGCCCGTCTTGGTGAGCATTGCCTTCTGCTTTTCAAATGCCTTCATGCTCGAGAATGCGGGAAGCATAAGCTTTCCGCCTTTATCCTTGGACTGAAGACCTGCGAAAGCAACCCTCTTCTGGTTGCCTGATACTCCGGTAACCTTTGCCGGAACGATGAATTCGGTCTTCATTGCAGCATTCATCAGCTGGCCGAAAAACTCCTGGTCGCCCTGATATCTTGAGAATTCGCAGAGCATCGCGGGAAGGCGTATGCCGTCGTTCATGCCCTCTTTTGCGGGAAGGTTCGTCAGTATCGAGAAGTTCCTGACACGTGATTCCTTTTCCTCGTCAGGAGATTCGGGATCCTTGAAATCGCCCTTTGAGAGTTCTAATTCAACCTTTTCGTTGCAGGCCTCGTCAATAAGTTCACGGTCATCGTTGCGGATCGCATTTACCGTAACGCGGTTAAGGTCATCAAGACCTGAGAAAACGCGGATCTCCTGGCCCTTCCTGATCTTGCCGCGGAGGTATCCGGTTACGATCTCATCGCCTTCATTTACGGGATCCGTATAAACGTTTGCGTCGACAAGCATGAAGAAACGCTCGTTTCCGTCCGTTGCGGGGAACATCGAGATGACATCGGCAGCAGCTTCCGCAGCCCTTGTCATGTCTTCCGCGATGGCATTTCTGTATTCTTCCTGCTCAGCCTCGCGCTCCGCGATCCTCGCCTTACGTTCTTCCTCTTCCTCCTGGCGTGCCTGGAGGATTATATCCATCTCCTTGGAGTTTATGCTGTTCGGTGCATTCTTCTCCTCGGGTTTATTCTCGTCTTTTTTCTTTCCGAAAAGTGCCATACATGGTCCCCTTTATTTTTAGTCAAAAAGCATTATAACACATCACTACCAGGTCGGTTCGACTATCACTGCTTCGCCTTTGACATAGGTCCAGAGTATCGCGTAATACAGGACGGACATGACAAAGAAACCGATGCACAGGAGCCTTAATCCCTTGCCCGGCAGGCGTTCGCAGGGCTTTGAGCCTGTAAGCAGCGCTATCGCATATACGCCGGTCAGAAGAGCCGGGAAATCGTATCTGAAATCCTGTGAGCAAATCGCAGGGAATTTGAGCGAAAAGATCACGGTCGAGACGATCTCCGTAACGAAAAGGATCACGAGCGCGGTCTCTTCAAATGCGGCTCTGCGCTTTCTTATGGTGACCACTAGATAAACGATGCCCGCGAAAGCAAGGATTATCAGGGCAAGCGTCATGAGCAGCAGAAAATATCCCGTCATTGTCATCAGCATGTCGTCACGGCAGTTCTCATACTCGAAGAGCATCGTCTTGACCTGCGTGATGAAGATGTTGTAGTCCTGCTCGCCGTCAGAACCCATGTTGGTAAAGAAATCCTCTATCGGGAATCCGTAGAATCCGAAAAGACGCTCTTTTACGGAAAACCTGCTGATGTCCATGTGCTTGATGTCGAGCTTTAACACATAGCCCAAAGGCGTGTTGTATCTGATGAGGTTTCTTATGGAATACCAGAGCCCCAGAGGCGCCGCTATCACTCCGAATGAAGCAAGCTGGCCGAATGACTTGAGTCCTTTCTTCGCCCTGATGTCCTTTATGAACCTTACGATGAAAAGGAACCCCATCGGGAATGCGATGAGTCCGACGGAAAGCTTGGTCATCATGCCGAATCCCGTAAACAGGGCCGAAACGATGATGTCCTTCGTCTTTCCTTCCCCATACCATTTCAGGCCGTAACAGAAGGCTCCAAAAAACAGCATGAGAGACAGGATGTCATTATTTACCGAACCTGCGAAAAGGGTGAGCGTGGGGAAAGCTGCAAGGATGAGCGCCGCGTTTACCAGGCCTTTTCCTTTGATCCCCAGGTGCCTTACCGTCCTGAACATGTAGTACTGGCATCCTGTCGAATAAAGCAGCGTCAGCGTCTGAAGGCTCTCGTAATTGTGCGTTCCGGAAGGCAGGAACAGTTCATACACCTTAAGGAACATCGCACAGACAAAATGATGGAACGGCGGGTGATAGAACTGGCCGTGCTTGGTAACGTCAAAATCAGGAAGGCTCAGATGATCGCGGATATAGATGATATAGTCGGCATGACTGTATATCCTTCCGGTAAATCCGTCCCTGAAATCGCTGACGTCATTCTGTCTCGTATACACATTTGTATAGAGGATATAGCAGAGCCTTATCCAGAAACCTGCCGCGAACAGCAGCAGGATAAGAATGTCATCGGTGAGCCTGCCTTTTACCCTGAGAGTAACGCCTATAGCCAGGATAACTGCAAATCCCGCGATCATGAGGGCAAAGGTAATGTAATTGTTTCCGATCTGATTACCCGTTAAAGCCAGCATCAGGACAGCAATTGCCGCTGCCGGAACGCCCGGGAACCGTCTTAAGAACCTGATCAGGGGATTGCCCGAAGATGCGTCTTTGATCTCATTTTTGCCCATCAGAACATGCCTTTCAAAAGAATAATAAAATAATAACTTTGACGGATACCGTTTTCAATATGCCCCCTGACGCGCCCGCCTGATACAAAGAGGCTCTGATTTCTGATATAATTTTTTTGATTTTCATGCATTTTTAACGGGGAGAATCAAAGATGAAAAAGAAATCACTCATTGCAGGAATAGCCGGTGCAGGTGTATTTCTGCTGATAATCATTTTGTGCGCGGCAGCATCCAATAACCCGAAGAATCTGGTCTCCGGCGCGCTTTCAAACACAGCAAACGACATATCAAAGATCGAGCTCATCGACTATGCAAACCGCCTTGTAAACGGCGGTTCCGTCACGCTCACGGGAAGCCTTAAGCCTGTCTCAGGCAAGGACGCTGACGTTGCTTTAAAGGTATATTCCGACTTTTCGCGCATGCGTTTCGCAACGACTGCCACAGTCAAGGAAGACAAGACAGTGGAAGCAAGCTTCAGGGGCTTTTTCAACGGCAGCGACATAAGCTTTGACTCTCCGCAGATCGGAAACAAGCCTTACGGCGTATCGCTCAGGAAGTTCTCTTCCAATCTTCCCAAGTCCATATTCAATCCCGAAACGGGCGACGAGGATACAAAGCTCAGCAAGAATCTTTACGAGTACCTCATGAAGCTCGAAAAGACCGCCGCCAACGACAAGAACCTTCAAGTTGAAGCAAAAAGGCTTAGGAGCAGCTACGGAAGACGTATCGTCAGCGCATTGCTCGACAATGCCCGCGTAACAAAGAGTTCGGATAAGATCACGGCAGGCGGTCAGCAGATCTCCTGCACGGTGGTTACTTTGGATTTCGACAGAAAGTCCCTTTCTGACACCGTTTCCGAGATCGTTGCACAAGCCAAGCACGACAGGGATCTTGAGCAGTTCCTTCTCAAATGCTATGCGAATTACGATTACGGGATCAAGGATGCCGACGACATGGTCGACGATTTCTACGACAACCTCGATTCTTTCAAGCGCAGCGTCAAGGACTACGACGGCGACATGACCGTATGGATCTACATAACCAAGTCCGGCAAGCGCATTGCCAGGATCGACGTTGATACCGACGGAAGGACAGCAGGCGGATCCCGCGTAGCTTACGAGATGACTTTGGACCTTGGAAAGAACGTCATGAATTCCGAGGAGATCTCATTCTCTGTGGATAAGTCCACGGGCGAGTCCATGAACATCTCCTATTCCGTAAGACAGAACGACAAGACTGCATACAAGGCATCCGTCAAGATGACCGAGAGCACTAAAAAAGGCAGGGTCAGATACAATTCCGGACTTTCCTTCAAATGGGACAAGAAGGGCGGCGGATACACCCTCTCCATGGAGTCCAACGGAAGCCTTTTGAACCTTGAAGGCAAGCTTTCCAAGAAGGGCAGGGTCTATGACTTTACCTTTGAAAACCTTGAGACGACCGGCAGATTTAACAGTGTTACAAGAGATCTGAAGGCCCCTGTTTCCGATTACAACATCAAGCTGACCTTCAACGGATCCGACAGGGCTCCCAACCCGCCGAGGTACACGGAGATCACGAGAATGTCCGCAGAAGACTTTAAGTCGTTCAGGAATGATGCGAAAAAAGCTTATGAAGACGTAATTAACACCTGGTTTAAGGCCGCATAAAAAGGAAATCGATAAAAAACCCTTAAAACATCACTTTGCATTTGCAAGGTGATGTTTTATAATTTATTCGCCTAAAGAGTTCTTTTTATTATTTAGGCGATCTTAAATACAAGAGGGGTAATCAAATGAAGAAAGTTTTGGTGTGCAAGGAAACTCTGCCTGCCGAGACCCGAGTCGCCCTTATTCCGGATGACATCAAGAAGCTAACCGGAATGGGATTCGAATTCACGGTCGTAAGCGGCGCAGGTGCCAAAAGCGGTTTTGACGACGCAGCATACGAGGCTGCCGGCGCAAAGATCGTAAAGAACGAGCAGGAAGCTTTGGACGATGCAGAGATCGTCGTCAGGATCCTGAAGCCGGAGTCGGCAAAAGGCCTCAAGCCCGATACGCTCCATGTCAGCTTCCTCGATCCCTTCAACGAGAAGACCCTCCTCCACGAATTCGCAGATAACAAGATCCAGGCAGTTTCTCTCGAGATGATCCCGAGAACGACTCTCGCCCAGAAGATGGACGTTCAGTCTTCCCAGACATCACTCGCAGGTTATGTTGCAGTCCTCAACGCGGCTGCAAGGATGCCTAAGATCCTCCCGATGATGGTCACCCCTGCAGGTACCATCAACCCGGCAAGAGTCTTCGTCATCGGCGTAGGCGTTGCAGGCCTCCAGGCAATCGCAACGGCTAAGCGTCTCGGCGCAAGAGTTGACGCTTTCGATACCCGTCCGGTAGTCGAAGAGCAGGTCAAGTCACTGGGTGCAAACTTCGTCAAGATCGACCTCGGCGAAATGGGCCAGACAGCTCAGGGTTACGCAAAAGAGCTGACTCCCGAGCAGATCGCAAAGCAGCAGGAAGCCCAGGCCAAGGTCTGCGAGAAGTCCAATATCATCATTACGACAGCAAAGGTCTTCGGCCGCAAGGCTCCTGTCCTCATCAAGAAGGATGTGTTAGACCGTATGCAGCCGGGCACGATAGTCGTAGATATGGCTGTTTCCACCGGCGGTAACGTCGAGGGATCCGATCCCACCAAGGAAGTCGTCACCGATAACGGCGTAGTCATCCTCCCGGGTGACGAGCTCCAGCGCCAGGTACCTTGGGATGCATCCAAGATGCTCTCAGGCAACATCTCCGCATTCCTTACCCACTTCTACAACAAGGAGAGCAAGGAGTTCGAGGTCAAGTTAGAAGACGAGATCATGAAGGGCTGCCTCCTTACAAAAGACGGCGCCATCATCCACGAAAGATTCAAGGAGGCTTAATAATGGATTCCAAGACCATAATGCTGCTGATATTCGTTTTCATCATATCGGCATATCTCGGAGTCGAACTGATCTCAAAGGTCCCTTCGCAGCTCCATACCCCGCTCATGAGCGGTACGAACGCTATTTCAGGTATCACCATCGTAGGCGCCATCGCTGCATGCGCCATCTGCGTTGACAATCATATCCTCGGAATGATCTTAGGCGGCATCGCGATCTTCTTCGCAACGATCAACGTTATCGGCGGTTATTTCGTAACCGACAGGATGCTCGCGATGTTCAAGAAAAAGGAGGGTAAGAAGAAGTAATGGATTTCCTCTCTATCAAGGATAATTTTATCTGCATCATCCTCTACATGATCTCCGCCGTGCTTTTCATCATGGGCATCAAGAAGCTCGGAAAAGCTGACACGGCGAGAAAAGGTAACCTTTATTCATCAATCGGTATGGCAGTCGCTGTCGTCTCCGTTCTCATTTCACAGGACGTTATCGACGGCGGTCTCGTAGGCTACGGCATCATCGCAGCTGCAGTCATCGCAGGCTCGATCGTAGGCTTCATCTGGGCTAAGAAAGTCGAGATGACAGGAATGCCCCAGCTCGTTGCCCTCTTCAACGGCTTCGGCGGCCTTTCCTCAATGCTCGTTGCCATCTCCCAGTACTGCGCTCTCCGCGGCGGTTCCGACAGGATCAACACCGACGCTTTCACATCGATCACATTAGGTCTCACGATCGTGATCGGTGCAGTCGCATTCACAGGTTCACTTATCGCATGGGCTAAGCTTGCAGGCCTCAAGATGTTCAAGAAGAACATCGTAATCCCCGGCAAGAACATCCTCAATGCCATCATCCTCGTTGTTGCTGTCCTTGGCATCGTTCTCTACACGATCTCTCCTGACAGCGGCCTCGGTCTTGCAGGCATCCTCATCACGACGATCGCTTCCCTCGTCCTCGGTGTAACTCTCGTTATCACCATCGGCGGCGGCGACATGCCCGTCATCATCTCCTTCCTCAACGCTCTCTCAGGTCTCGCTGCTGCATTCGCAGGCTTCCCTATCGGAAACACCGTTCTCATCGTTTCCGGATGCCTTGTCGGTGCTTCAGGCGTCATCCTTACGCTCATCATGTGCAAGGCCATGAACAAGACCTTCGCAGCTCTCCTCTTCAAGACAGCAAAGAAGAAGTCCACAGCTGTTGCCGGCGAGCACAAGGAACCCAAGGCAATGTCCGTCGAGGATGCTTATCTCATTCTTGAGGCTGCAAAGAACGTAGTCATCATCCCCGGTTACGGTATGGCTGTTGCCCAGGCTCAGCACGCCGTCAAGGAGCTCACGGACGTTCTCATGGACAACGGCTGCGAAGTCAATTTCGCTATCCACCCCGTTGCAGGACGTATGCCGGGCCACATGAACGTTCTCCTTGCTGAAGCTAACGTTCCTTACGAGCAGCTCAAGACCTCCGACGAAATGAACCCTCAGATGAGCAATGTCGACGTTGCCATCGTCATCGGCGCAAACGACGTTGTTAACCCTGCGGCCATCAACGACGAGTCTTCTCCTCTCTACGGAATGCCTATCGTAAACGCTTACGAGGCAAGAACGGTATTCGTCCTCAAGAGAGGTCAGGGTACGGGCTTCTCAGGAATCGAGAACCCTCTGTTCACGATGGACAACACCGTAATGATCTACGGCGATGCAAAGCAGACCGTATCCCAGCTCGTTGTCGAATACGAGAACGACTGATAAAAAGTCAAAACCAAAACAAAACTTCCGCCCGGCGGCGGAAGTTTTTTATTGCATTAAATACTTTCCCGTTACGGAAGTAGTGCCCTTATCACCGGTACCTTTCTGACGTTCTCCGTGATCACTACACAAATGAGAATGACGATAAAAGGCACGCCGAATCTGTAGAACGGATCTTGCAGGGTAAGTCCCAGCTGGGTGCTCATGCCCAGAAAGAACGAATGCATCAGATACACGGGGAACGTGTAGCCGGCCACTTTGTTCATGATCTTCCAGAACTTCTCATTCTTAATGAGCAAAGATATCTGCTTTATGAGCAGGAAGGCCGCCATTGCATACAGATAGCAGGGAAGCTTATCGTATCCCTTAAATGTGCTGACCACGCAGTCAGCCGCCATCGAAAGCTTATACGTGCCGACCGCATGCAGCAAAAGCCCTATGATGCCAAAAGCATATATTATCAGGCGCTTAGCTAACGTTATGTCAGTATGTGCAATGACATATCCGATAAAGATATACAGAATGTATTCGCTGCCGATCGGAAAGGTTACAGGGAAAGTGTAGTTCAGTTCAAAGACATCCGAAACAAATTTCGGGATGACGGAAAATGACAGTCCCAGAATGATCACATAATTGAAGATGGGCAGCCGTTTTTCTTTCGGGATCAGAGAAACAAACGGAATGCTGAGGTATATGGTGAACAGCGGCCAGAAGAACCAGAACGAATAGACTATGGTGCTTTCGGAAAAACCGCGGATGATGTACGGAAGATCTATGTCGCTGATCTCCACAAAATGATTCGCAATATTATATAAAAGCCCCGTAAAAGTCCAGAAGACAAATGGTATAAAGACCTTTTTGAAGCGCTTTTTCAGGAATTCACGGGTTGAGTATTTCTCACGGTAATCGATGTTTACGATCGCGCTGTTCATGAAAAACACCGGGACTGCAAAATACAAAACACTCTCGATGATATTTACCGAAAACCAGTAGGAATCTCGCGTAAACAGCCAGATGGAATTCGAATGGATAAACACAACGGCAACGGCAGAAATTACATTTCCGAATGTCACGTTGTTTATTCGCCTTGGCGCAACATTTTCCATAAACTGTCAGGAATCGTCAGTTAAATCCGTAGAACTTCTGGAAGACCTTGTACGCTTCCAGAGCAGCAAGTCTGCCTGTCTTTCCCGGGAGCGTAACGACAGTGCCGAGGATCCCGTACTTGAATCTTATGTAAAGTCTCTTGCTCTTTTTGCTGATGTATTCCAAAAGCGCCTTGCGCTTTGCGAGGGCCTCAGGGCTTCCGTCAAGTATCAGAAGGACGGCGGACACGGTGGTGATTATCTCAAGATAGTTATACATGTACTGTCCGCAGTTCTTGTTTTCCCTGAAATGCTTTCTGTTTTCGACATAGTAGTCGATCATCAGATAATTGACCTTGAGCTGCTGGTCAACGCGCTTGATCATGACAGCCTCGTTGACCGACTGGTCCTCTCTGCCGATGAAATAATAGTAGAGATTGACGTTCATGTAATACATGCGCTCTACTTTAAGGAGCGGCTCGAAAACGTAGATGTTGTCAACGTAGAAAGTATGCTCGGGGAGCCTTAAGCCGCAGTCTCTCAGAAGCTGCGTCCTGAAAATGACCGAATGCATCAGGAGATAATCGCCCTTGCCGAAGTTTGCAAGCTCCCAGGAGAATACGAATTTCTCGGGAAGTTCGTCCTTATAGCTCATTACTTTCTTTTTGCAGTCGGGTACGCCCAGTTTGTCGTAAACAAAATTCGTAACGAGCATGTCCAGAGGCTGCTCTTCCTTGGAGTAGAACTTCAAGGTGTCCATGACTTCTTTTAAGACTTCGGGATCAAGCCTGTCATCACTGTCCAGGACCTTGAAATAAAGGCCCTGCGCATTATCTATTCCCGTATTGACGGCAGATCCGTGACCGCCGTTTTCCTTATGGATCGCGCGTACGATCTCAGGATATTTTTCCGCGTATTTGTCTGCGATAAGTGCGGTGTCATCTGCCGAACCGTCATCAACGATTATTATCTCAAGATCTTCGCCGATCTCGAGCAATGATTCGACAGCGTTGCCCATATAATCCTGTGAATTGTAACAGGGTATAGCGACACTCAATAACTTCATTTAAAAATACAACCCAGTCCCACTTTTGTGATTTCTCAAATATTATATCCTAAGAAATAAAAAATAAAAGTATGTGGGAAACTTGATATGTGTGGCAAAAAGGGGGTTTTTAAGCCCCCTTCGTTTTTGACGTTACTTTACGTTGTTGACCGTACCTATAAAGATCGGATTCATCGTTGTCCTGTCGACTATCGCGTACACGAACGGCCTGTCGCATATGACATACTTAGGCTGTTCTTTCGGCTCGAGTGCCGCGTTCGCCTCCATCCTGACTGCCGTAACTGCGGCAGCCTTGGTGCCCTTGCGGTCTACCTCGATATGCGTCTTGTGGAGTACGCTCGAAATGTAGATGTTTTCCGGATGGTTGTCAGCAATGCCCTTGAAATTTGCCGCGTCCTGATCAAAGGCCTGCTTTACGCCGAGGCCCTGGAGAATGGGCTTTAACTCGGTCATGTAATCGGATTTGAACTCGGGCATCTGCGCGATGACTTCCGTAGCCTGGCGGTTCGTTATGAATTTCTTGTAATCCTCATAAGAGAAGTTCTTTACGAAATCATTCGCGCTCACCTTTTCATCGTTGGGAAGGATAGCCAGGAATCCATACTCATCGCCCTCGTAGAACTTGATGAAGCCGGTCGCCTTGTCGGAACTGAAATATAAGTTTTCAGAACTTGAGAGCATCTTCACCTGCTGGGTTCCGTCGGTTCCCTTGAACTCTTTCGAGAGGATATGGTCTTCATCGTAAGTTTTCTTCCACTTGCCTTCGAAACGGATCGCGTTTACGAGGACCGCGGCGGTCCTGGAATTGAGCGGCTGGTCAAAGATCTTGTTTATCATGTGGTTCGTCTTTTCATCGACCCACTTGTTGATCCCGTTATGAGTACCCTCATTGAACTTTTCAGAACGGAATTCCGCTCCGAACGTATTCTTGACGTAGTTCACGTAAGTTGCGTTGACCCTGTCACCCAACACGTTTTCATTGCACCAGATCGCATTTGCGCACGCGAAATCAACCTTCTGCGCATTGTTGATCCTCTTCATCAGTTCGGCGGCAAAAGCCTGCTGCTCCAAAGGATCCGAGTCCTTTGCGAAAAGGTCGTTCAGTTCCTTGAGCGTCTCGCCCTTCGCACCCGCGGCGCACATGTCGAGCGCCATCATGATCGAAGCAGGCGAGATCATTATGTTGGCCTTCTGTGCACTCGCTGCAGTCGCCGCAAGCATCTTGAAGGTGTACTCGCCGTATCCCTCATTCATCTTGTTTTCGTCGAACTTCTGTGTTGCGACCGCATCAAGATTGATCTCCGCCTTGATCTGCGGATCGTTCTTGAGAGTCTTTGTAGAATCAGGCGCGTTCTTTGCGCAGCCCGTGAGCATCATCATCGCCGCAAGTCCGGCAGTAACGGCTCTTTTTCCGATCAGTTTATTCATATCTGGTTCCTCCGTTTTTTTCGCTTATGCCATATATACAGAACAGCCCGCCATTTTGTTGCAGCCGGCCTGAAACCGTATAAAAAAGGGACTGCCGGAAAGCAGTCCCTTCGGGCCGGAATCATCCGGAGATTATCAGTAGATAAGGCCGATGTAGTGAGCTACAAACTGGAGTGCAACATAAGCGATCGCATAAATGAAACCCTTCTTGTTGCCTGTGAGCTTTGTCTCCTGCGTGATTCCCTCATAAAGAAGGATGAAGGAATAGATGGTTGCTGCAGATGAGAGGACCGTCGTGACAGGGAAATATCTCATCGTTGTGGAGAACCATGTGATTGCGATGGAGAAGCTGTTGAGGTAAGTGATGATCAGGGCTCTTACGATCTGTGAAGGGAATGTAGCCATTGCGCAGATAGCGAGGAGTCTTGAGAAGGACCACTTCTCCTTGATGATCATGCCTACGACAAGAACGACTGCAGCAAATCCGAACGTCATGAGCGCATAGTCGAGGAGCGAACCCATGAAATTTCTGATCAGTCTTACGAAAATGCTGCCGGCAGAACTCGGCCATGCATGTCTGATGGAAGTCGTGATGACTGAAGACAGGAAGCTGACGATCGTGAGGATACCGACAACGATAGCGGAAAGAATGACCGCATTGCCGATGTGATCGTACTTCTTAGCTTCATCAGCACAGCCTGTAACGGGCTTGAGTGCAGCGTTGATCAGTGACTTGAAGAAATCACCGAACGGAAGGATCGCAGACTTCTTGGCAGGAGCTGCGGGAGCGGGTGCTGCGTACTGCTGCTGGGGAGCTGCTGCGGGAGCAGGTGCTGCATACTGCTGCTGGGGAGCAGCGGCAGGAGCCGGTGCAGGTGCAGGAGCTACAGGAGCTGCTGCGGGAGCGGGTGCGGGGGCTGCAGGTGCTGCGGGAGCGGATGCTGTAATCGGGTTTCCGCATCCGGCACAGAAGGTCGCGCCTTCAGGGTTTTCTTTACCACAAATGGGACAAAACATAATTTTACTCTGCCTTTCTCCGGGAGCACGCTCGCGCCCGACTTGTAATAAGCAGATTATACACTAATACTTTCTTGTTTTGCTGATAGAGGCAAAAAATCCTTACAGTCCTGGTCAGATTTTTTCCATGATGGAGATCAGTACCATGACGTCGGTCTTCTTGCTGAAGGCCAGCATGTAAGCTGTCCCGTTCTTGGTCCATGTTACCGCGTCATAAGGTCCCGTCGTTCCGACCTGCTGTTTTGCTCCGACGGACGTGTCGATGCCATAGAACACCTGTCCGCCCTCAGTCTGGAGCAGTGCGGGGATTCCCTTGAAATTAGGATAATATGCCTTCACGAGATCGGTGCCTTCCTTTGCGGAGAACACGACCGCCTTCTCGCCGTTTTCACCGGTATAGACCTTGGCGGTTATGTTGTTTTCACCATAAGTGGAAGACCCTGCGGTCTTTACCTTGAACGGCATAAGGTTCCTGTAGTCACCGGTTGCGGCCTTATTCTCCGGTGCAACCGTCTGTGCCCTGGTGGCCCCCACGGCTGCATTATCCTTCTCATCTTCCACAGTCGTTTCTTCCTTGGCAGCGGCCTCAGTCTCCGACTGATTGCCGCCGGCCTCTATCCTGGAAGTGGTCTTCTTATTGGAGTTGACACCCTGCGCGCCGCCTCCGAGTGCGGCGTCTATTTCATAGTTAACGTCACCGGCCACCGAGGTCGCCGCAGCCATTTGAGTGCTCTCGGTCTTTGCGGATTTAGAGAAGAAAGACTTTGCGAACATTACCGCTCCGCCCGCAACGAGGAATACGCAGGCAGCGATGGAAATGATCCTGATGACTGAAACCTTTGCCTTGCGGCGAACCGGTGCACTGTCTTCTGTTCTTTCTATCTTTGAAACATGCGCAGGTGAGGCGGCTTCAGCGCCCTTGTTTTCCTTTTCATCAAGAGCCTTGGAGACAGCGCTCATCACACGGCGATGCATCTCGTCGTCGACTCTGACATGACTCATGATCTCGTTATACTTATTCAAAGTCGTCTGCCTCCTTTAACAGTATTTTGAGCTTGTCCCTTCCGCGCTTTAAGTCGGAACGGACGGTCGCCTCCGAGCGGCCTAAGATCTCAGCGATCTCAGCGGTCTTGTATCCTTCCTGATAGAACAGGTGGATAGCTTCACGCTGGTTCACCGGAAGCTGCTCTACGGCTTTCCATATTGCGGACAGGTCATCGCTCACATTCCTGTCCTCTTCTTCGGCTCCGGCGAGCTCTTCGTTGAGCTCGGCGCAGTCTCTTACCTTGTTGTATTCGATCCTGTTCTTAGCCAGGTTCGCCGCTACCGTCATGAGCCACGCCTTGCGGTGTTTCTCATTTTCAAAGACCGGCATCTGCGTGACGAGCTTTATCATCGTCTCCTGAAGGATGTCTTCGGCATCCTCCCTGTTGTGCAGATATGAGAAAGCGAGCCTTAAGATCGCGTCTCCCATGGTTGTCAGCACTTCTTCCGCAGCAGCTTCGATCTCTTCTTTTGAACACTGTCTGCCCGGGGCTTTCGTGTTCTCTTCAGAAGACAGTACTTCTTCGGCCGGGCCGGGTCTCATACCCGCGCCCGCTTCACTCCCGCCCCGCGCGAACGCAGAGAAGAAGCTCCAAAGCGGAATTCTCAGTGTTAAGCCGAATATCATGACGTCTCCTGTTTTCTTCCGCTTCTGCCCTATATACAGATGAGCGGACAATAATGTTGCACTTAAAATTATAACCGTGCAGACAATTATATCAATAAACTTTAATCGGAACCTCAACAGGCCCCGCGAATGCTTTTTTACGGACCAGATGTTAGAATTCTAATTATGAAAAAAGCGATACTTACATCTGTAGTCGCACTTGCCGTGGCGCTTTCTCTGGCAGCCTGTAAGAAGGCTCCTTCAGGCAACTCTGAAGGTCCTTCCGGCGGCACGGCAGGCCCGTCCGTCACGAACACTTCCGTCTCCGGACAGACCGAAAACACGGCGGCCCCGGACCAGATCAGATACTCTGTAGAAGGCAAATACATAATCTTCAAGGTCAGCAAAAAGATAAGTCTTGAGACCGACGCCTGGATCGGCATCTGTCTCAAGGGTGACTACGTTTATGAAGAGGACGCCGACGACAATCAGTACACATACGCTTTTTTTGATGACAGCAGTTCTGACGCTTCCGACTATAGTTTCAAAGTTTCCGCCGAAGACATCGAAGACGGCGAATACTCGATGGTCCTTTGCAATACGGACAACTCCGGATACGTCATCGCCTCATGGGGCCTCGTGATAAAGAACGGAACACCCGAGGTCGATTATTCGATCTTCAAGATCAACCAAAAGCCCAAGAACATAGACGGAACTGGGTCTCCCGCACAAACTGTCGAAGATGATGATACCGTCGATGACGACTACTATGACGAATCGGAAAACGAAAGCTACAATGACAAAGAAGACGATGACGGCAGGGACGGCGATGATGCAGGCGACGCTTAAATGACAAGCAGATGTTGGTTTGTCCCAAAAAATTAATTATTATTTAATACATAAATGCTTCTCTTCCCTACATAATATCTATATGGATACAAAAACAGACAGGATCTTTTTCAAATCCGGCGCGGCATACATGACCGTTTTGATCACGAGTGTCTTCTTATTCATGGCGCTCGTTGCACTCCAGCTTATGGTAAGCGTGGAGACAAGGATCATGATAGGTATCGCTCTTATGCTGCTTTCCTTCCTGATCTGTGTCCTGCTCGGCAAATTCGGATTCTACATTTCATTCGTCTTGAACATGATGCTCTGCCTCGTATACGGCTACAAGTATTTCAGGCTGGGCAATAAGGATGCGACCATGTTGTGCGGCATGGCTTTCACCGCGATGATAATCATCCTCCTGATGCAGTATTACATAACCCGCATAGCTGCCAAGATCAGCAGGATCGAAAAAGAGCAGCGTGAGGAACGCGGCCGCCGCATCAACAAAGAACTTGAGGAAGAGATGTTCAAGCGTACGAGCCTCATCGTCAGCCATCAGCATTCAGGTTCCAGCAGCGAGGTCAACGAGGCTATCGGCCGCAACATCGCATCTTCGCTCGACCCTCTCACTACTCTTCCCGGAAGGGACATGATCACCGAGAGAGCTTCCCGTCTCATCGCAGACGACATCAACGCCCAGCGCGAATCGAACGTCCCTGACAACGAATGCAAACCCTTCACGGTCATCTATCTTGCACTCGACAATTCCGAGATCATCTGCCGCAGGATCGGCCACAACTCCATGGACCTCTTCATCCAGAATATGGCGCACAAGGTCCGTGAAGCCGCTGACCCGGCCGACATGGTCGCAAGGATAGTCGATTCGGATTTCCTCATCCTCGAGAGAAGAAGGCTTATGGGCAATGATCTCAAGGAGTACTGCGAAAAGCTCTGCCGCGCAGGAGCAAGAGCCTTTGAAGCAGGTTCCGATTCCATGAACGTCCACATCTCTTACGGCATCGCAAACTATCCTGAAGACAGCAGGTTCGCGGGCGAGCTCATAACAAAAGCTGAAGAAGCAATGATCGGTTCGCATGCGCAGGCTTCTGAAAAGCAGGACGCAGGCGGAAGGATCTTCGACGGCATGTCCAGAGAAGAGATCACCTCCATCTTTGATGACGCGATCAGGAACAAAGACATCTACATGGTCTATCAGCCCTGCTACTCTTCAGAACACGAGCTCATGGGCTTTGAGGCGTTCATGCGTTTCGAGCATGACGGCACCTTCGTAAGCCCTCAGATCTTCATCGCTGCAGCCGAGAATTCCGGATACATGCGCCGCATAGGCAAGTTCTCTCTCCTCGAAACGCTCAAGACTCTCACGGAGATTAACAAGATCCGTCCCGAGCTAACCATGGCCGTCAACATTTCGGCAAATCAGCTCAAGGAAGAAAACTTCGTCCGCAGCTTTGCAAGCACCGTCGCGGCTTCAGAATGCGAGATCGGCAACCTCATCCTCGATCTCCCTGAAGAGAGCCTTATCACCGAGCTTTCGGACATCCGCTCGGTAATCGAGCTCCTCGCCTCAACGGGCGTCAGGATCGCTCTGGACAACTTCGGAAGAGGCTATTCTTCATTCAACGCGATCCCACTCCTGCCTGTATCGGTCCTCAAGCTTGACGGCAATTTCACTTCCGACCTCGCTTCCAATTCCGACGTCAGGATCCTCACGGCATCCGCGATCGACCTGATGCATGACACCGACATCAAAGTATGCGCCACGGGCGTCGGTGAGGAAAACCAGTTTGAGATACTCGCAGGCTACGGCTGCGACACTTTCCAGGGCAAATACTTAGGCGACGTCATGCGCAGCGAAGCCCTGAAGGATTTCATCAGAAAATAAGAAGATCAGTTCGTGACCAGACGGACTATCAGTTCGGCGGCTTTTTCATCGCCGAAAGTCTCAGTATTGATGCACAGATCGTAAGTCGAAGCCTCTCCCCACCTCGGTCCGCCGAACTGGTTATAGTAAGCGGCTCTTTCCTTATCCGCCTTCAGGACCTTCTTTGTGGCAGCCTTAAGATCAAGCCCTTCGCGCTCCATTATCCTTTCCGCCCTGTAATCGGCGGAAGCCGTGACAAATACGCTGACGACGTTCTTTCTCTCTCTCAATATCTCATTGGCGCGGCGCCCGACTATGACGCACGGCCCTTCGTTCGCGATCTTTTCAATGACTTCCCTCTGAGCATTTGCCGCAATCTGGCGGACAGAAGTATAACCGGGGCTCATGAATCCGACGGACATGTAGAGCACCGCATCGTTGATCTCCTTCTCGTCAACGCTTGCGAGGTACTTCTCGTTAAGGGAACAGTTCTTCGCGGTCTCCTTAAGGAGTTCGGAATCGTAATAAGGAATGTTAAGCCGGTCCGCGACCAGTTTTCCGATGGTCTTTCCGCCCGCGCCGAAAGACCTGCCGATAGTAATGATCTTCGATGTCTTCGCGTCCATATGAATGCCTCCCGTAACGTCAGGGGTGTCTCTTTTTTTATAGGATAACTCATTTACCGCTCTGTGTGCTATACAAGAAACCCGCGCAGCAGATTACCTGTAAGCTCCTCTGTTTCATTCAAAAGTGAGGAGGTAAGAGGTACTCAGCACCAAAATGATGGCAAATTACCCGTAAGCTCCTCTGTTTGAACAAAAAGAGAGGAGGTAACAGGTACTTAGTGTCAAATAAACGGGAAATTACCTGTAAGCTCCTCTCTTTCATACAAAAGAGAGGAGGTAAGAGAGGATCAGGTATTGTCCCCGGTATCAGCACCGGCAGCTGCTTTTTCAGCCGCTTCCTTCTCATCGTGCTTTTTCTTCCAGATCGCATAGAAAATGCTTCCTGCAATGCAGACGACGACGATAAGGACGATCATGACGATGAACGTCATGTACTTCTTCTCGCCGATCGCATCGCCGCTCATGGCGGACAAAAGTATCGCGGGGAATCTTCCGACGAACGTTATGAAGATCCACACGGGTATCTTCATGTCGGTAAAGCCCATAACGTATGTGAAGATGTCCTTAGGCGTTCCGGGGATCAGGAAAAAGATGAATGCAAGAAGATCCCTTTTCGAGGAATGGTGGAAGAACTTGACCGAATCGAGTTTCTTCTTTGAGACGAAAAGGCAGGCGAACTTAACGCCGAATCTTCTTACCATCAGGAATACGAAAAGGCTGCCCAGTGTCATCGCGACGTCCGCGATCAGAGCGCCCTTCCAGACGCCGAAAGCATAGCCCGCGGCGATCTCAAAAGGTCCGCCCGGAATGACCGCAGCAACGACCTGAAGGAACATTGCCGCCATCAGCATCAGGATCCCTTTTATTCCCTGCTCGTCAATATACGCGCGGAAAGCCTGAGGGTCCTTGCTCATCTCGAGCATCGGCTTACATATGAAATACGAGATCACGCCTACTACGGCGAAGATCAGGAGGCAGAGGATGATGCCTAACACCCTCTGCTTTTTTGTTACTGTTACTTCGTTTTCTGCCATTGGTCGATACGGTGGGCCTGAAGGTTACGCCTTGGCCTCGGCCTTCTTTTCGGTCTTGGCCTTCTTGCCCTTCTTGGAAGCCTTTTCCTCAGCGGCCTTTATCTCGGCAGCTTCCTTCTCCTCAAGCTCCTTGAGCTTGTTGCAAAGGTAATCGGCTACGCGTACTGCGCCCTCGCCCCTGTGCTGCCAGATCTCGTCCCTGGCCTGCTCGCGGGTTTCCTTGAACTTCGGGTTCGTAAGGCACTCTTCGATGAGATCCTTGACGTTTTCGACGTTCTCCATAGTGAGAGCCATGCCGATCTTGGGGAGCATGGTCAAAGACCACGGTTCTTCCTTGAGGAAGTAGTAGTCGTACTGGCCCTTGTCGAAATTGATGTCCGCATAGATGACGGGCTTGTTGAATATGAACGCGAAGTCGAGCATGACGCCTGAGAAGTCGGAGATCATGATGTCGGAACGGTTAAGAACGTCAAAGTTGTCGTTGTCCCTGTTCCACTCGAGATCGTCGCTGTTCGGGTACTCAGCCATGAGCTTGTCGATGACTTCCTTGTCAGCCGTGAATGACTGCGGGTGAGGTCTTATGATGACGTGATAACCGGTCTTCAGGAGGTTTGCGATGAATGACGAACCGTACTTTACGAGGAGCGAAGACTTGCCCCAAGAAGGTGCAAGGAGGACCGTCGTCTTGTCGGACTTGGGTGCGGGAGGCAGAGCCTGCGCGCGCTTCATCATCTCATCCATGTAAGGGATACCGACAAGCGTGAGTTCCTTTGCAGGAAGTCCTCTGAGCTCCTCAAGCTCCCTGATCTGGTCGATCTGGACCTGACCCGAGAAAAGGATCGAGTCAAAGTAGTCGAGCTCGAACATTCTGTAGGATGCGGCATCTCTCGGTGCGTGCATGATGTGAGTGTAGTATTCGACCGATCTCGATCTCTTCCACTGGAGAACGTCGAGGCCCGGAGTCGTGCAGAACACGAGCCTTGCGTTGAGCATGTTGAGTCTGGTGAAGGACTTGTTTCCCTCGCCGATGAATTCGGTCTTGATGTGCTTGTACTCTTTTTTGAGAGCCGGATCGTCAGGGGAAGCCGTCATGAAGACCGCGTCCTGGCCGCGCTTTTCGAGCTCGTCGCAGATGGGCTCAAAAGTGTTCCAGTATCTCTTCGAATCGGAATAGATGACTAGCGGGATCTTGTTCTTGTCCGCTTTTCTTCCTGCACCGGTACGGAGCCTGATGAACAAAGTCCTCGCTCCGTAAACAGCAGCGCTCAACACACCGATAAGTACTGTAAAAAGCATGCTTCCCGTGCCCGGGTCGATGTAAAGATTAACCATTGATGTACTCCATGAAATTGTTCTTGTTCTCGAGCGCGGTCGTTGTCGGCCTGCCCAAGTCTTCTCTTGCTCCTACCTGACACTTTATCTCAATGAACGAGAGCTGGCCTCTGGTCTTGGCAGCGGCAAGCTCTTTGTCCAGATCTTCAAAATTATCGACGGAAACCGTGTAAGGATATCCGCATGCCTTTGCAACTGCAGGAAGATCAACGCATGAATCGGATGCTACCGTGGGCATTCCTCCGACGGTCTCGTGAGCTCCGTTGTTGATGACTACGTGGATCATGTTGGAAGGCTTGTTTGAGCCTGTTACGGCCATCGCGCCCATGTGCATGAGGGCTGCGCCGTCGCCGTCGATGCACCAGACCGTGAGATCAGGCTTGTTGATGGCGATACCCAGAGCGATCGATGAGCAGTGGCCCATCGAACCGACCGTGAGGAAATCGTACTTGTGGCTCATGCCGTTGTTCGTTCTGTATTCGAAGAGCTCGCGGGAGATCTTTCCCGTTGTTGAAACGATCGGATCCTCACCTGCGGCTTTCGCGATGTGGCCTACCACTTCCTCGCGGTTGAGGCTGTAGGAATTCTTGTAATCGACCTTGCCGTCGAATGAAAGCGCGCCCTTTGAAACGACGAAAGCGACCTGCTTTCCTGCTGCAAGAATGGGAGCGAACTCATCCATGGCGGCTTTCAGCTCGTCCTCGGTCGTCTCCTTCGTGATGACGAAATTCTTTACGTCCATGTCGTCCAGAAGCGTTCTCGTAACGATGCCCTGATAGATGTGCTGGGGCTCGTCCTTCGTGCCGGGCTCGCCTCTCCATCCGACGATGAAGATCATGGGGATCGCATAGACCTTGTCGTTTACGAGAGACGCGAGAGGGTTGATTATGTTGCCCTCACCCGAGTTCTGCATGTAAACGACGGGGACCTTTCCGGTCGCCATATGGTAACCTGCCGCAAGAGCCACAGAGTTGCCCTCGTTTGCGGCGATCATGTGATGTTTTTTGTCGATCCCGTACTTGCTCATCAGGAAGTTGCAGAGAGCTTTGAGCTGGGAATCAGGGACTCCCGAGAAGAAGTCCGCACCTAAGATTTCGATCAGGCTTTCAACTTTCATAATCCGTCATCCTTTACCGTTTATTTCAAAATGAGTCTGTAGAGCGACTCTATGTTTTCTTCATCAAGCTTCACCGGGTTGTTCTTGAGCCTTACCGGATTGACTGACGTCTTGAGTTCCGCGTAATCCTCCTCAGAGGCTTCAGGAACCTCAAGCCCCAGAGAATCAAAGAACTGCTGAAGCTTTACGCAGGCTTCGCCTGTGCTGCCGCATCCGAGCATGGAGGAGATCTCTTTGAAAGTGTTCTTCAGATATTCCTCACCCCTAGGGTCAACGCAGTCTTCAGTGTGCGAGACCATGTAAGGGAAAAGCTTCGTATCGACAAGTGCCGCGGCGTGTCCGTGCGCGACGCCGTAAAGGCTCGTGAGCTTGTAACACATCGCATGTCCCGCAGTGGTCTGCGTGATGTTTATCGCCTTGCCCGCATAGTGCGCGGCGGTCATCATCTCGCGGTTCGCAGCCTCATCGTTTGCAAGATATCTGTCAAGGTTTTCAAGTATCCCGGAGATCGCCTTCTTCGAATATTCCTTGCTCTCGTCGTTGCTGTTGACTGACCAGTAGGATTCTATCGCATGGCAGAACGCATCGAGCATCGTGGACTTTTTCTGATACATCGGGAGTGTCTTCAGGGCCGACTCATCAAAGAGAACGACCGTGGGGATTATCGAATAGTCGGCAACGCTCTGCTTCTTTCCCTCATAGTAGATGACCGCGAATCTCGTAGCCTCCGAACCTGTTCCTGCCGTCGTCGGGATTGCCAGGAGAACGGTGTCGTTGGGTACGATCTCCTGCTCAAGATAGTTCTTGGAAGGATCCATGTTGCTGTAGAGCTTGATGCACTTTGCAACGTCCATCGCGGAGCCGCCGCCGACCGCGACGATCAGCTTTGCGCCGGATTCATTGAAGAGCCTCACGCCTTCGACTACGGACTCGTAGAGGGGATTCGGCTGGAAATCGGAGAACTTCGTGATCTCGATACCAAGATCCTCGAGCTCGTCGAAATAGTCCTTGATCTTAAGGAATCCGTAAGCGCTGTCGCAGACCAGGAATATGTTGCAGATGTTGTTGTCCGCAAGATATCCGTTCAGCTCGGCGTAATCATTTTCACTGCTCAGTATCAGCTGTTCCATTTATGTTTCCTCAAATCTGGTCGGGAATGAGCCTGATGATCTGTTTGAAGCCCATCAGATGCTCATCCGCTTCCTGCGCCCTGTGGTTCTTTAAGATCTCCTCGGCAGTCTGCTGCATCGCGGGAACTTCAGCTCTCATGAGCTGGTTCGCGTAGATGACGACGTTGACGCCGATCTTCTTCCATTCCTCTTCCTTGACGGAGTGGAAAGACGTGGGAACGATGACGATCGGAGTGATCTTGTCCTGCTCCCTGAACTTGTTGATGAACTCGATGATCTCATCGGGTTCCGTGCGGCGTGAGTGGATCATGATGCCGTCTGCACCCGCCTTAACGAAAGCGAATGCCCTTGCAAGAGCGTCATCCATTCCCTGCTCGAGGATAAGGGATTCGATACGCGCGATGATCATGAAATCAGATGACTTCTGCGCTCTCTTTCCTGCAGCGATCTTCTCGCTCATCTCCTCGATGGTAGCCTGTGTCTGCTTGACTTCGGTACCGAACAGGGAGTTCTTCTTGAGGCCCTTCTTGTCCTCGATGATGACCGCGGAAACGCCGAGCTTCTCGAGTGAACGTACCGTGTAAACGAAGTGCTCAGTAAGTCCGCCGGTATCGCCGTCGAAGATGATCGGCTTCGTCGTTACTTCGGTGATATCATCGATCGTCCTGAATCTGGAAGTCATGTCAACGAGCTCGATGTCAGGCTTACCCTTTGCAGTAGAGTCGCAGAGGGAAGAAACCCACATGCCGTCAAACTGGTAGGATGCGCCCGTTTCATCGTGAACAACGGTGTTCTCAACGATAAGTCCGGAAAGACCGTCGTGGGCTTCCATCATGGTGACAAGGCCCTTCATCGCGATGAGCTTTCTGAGTCTGCCTCTTCTGTTGTCAGGAAGTGAGAGCTCAAGCCTGCTCCTTGCGTCAACTTCCTTGTACTTGGGATCTGACGAATAGGGGAACTCGATGAGCTGTCCGCCGTAAGCGGAAAGGAGCTCGATAACCTCGTCCCTGATCGGCTTCTGGAAGCCTTCCTTCCAGTTGTCGCCGTGAACGACGATGTCGGGCTTATACTTTGCGATAACGTCCTTGTAGCTCAGCGTATCCTGCTCGACTACCCGGGACACGCCCTTGATCGAGTTGAACATTGCCTTGCGCTCTTCGCAGGGAACAAGCGGGAATCTCTTGTAGGAAGCGACTGCCTCGTCGCTCATTACGCCCACGATGAGGCTTCCGAGCCTTGCAGCCCTTCTTAAGATGTTGAGGTGGCCGCTGTGAAGGATGTCAGTCGAGAAGCAGACATATACCTTTCTGGACTTTACCTCTTCCAGCCTCCTGCTCATGATCTCGAGATCCTCGGGGTTGTCGACTTCGCCGCAAAGCTGGTCCTTAACGTCAAAGGGAATGATGTGCGTGTTGTCTGAAACGACGTTGAGAGCGTTCTCTGCGTAGCAGTTTGTCGTGCCTTCCTCGCAGAACTTGCAGATGGAATCGAGCCAGGTCTCCCAGTCTTCCTTTGTGAACCTGTAGAGGGGCTGTGCAGCGAGCGCGTCATCGAAGAACTCGATGCCGACCTTCTTGATCTCGCCGTCCTTTATGACTGCCTTGAAATCCTTTTCGGGAAGTGCGACAGTCGAAGAAACGGTCATCGCGGACTGCTGCGCAAGGATGCCGTCGAGAACGCTGTTCTCGAATACGAGGTCACCGTGCATCAGGATGAGGTCGTCACCCCTGAGGAGCTCCCTTGCCATATAGATCGAATAGATGTAATTCGTCTTGTCGTAGATGGGGTTGTTCACGAACTTGATGTCGAGACCGAGTCCCAAAGACTTGATGTAACCCTCAAGAACGTCCACGAAAGGTCCCGTGGTCATTACGATGTCGGTGATGCCGGCTTCAGCGAGCTGCCTGAGCTGGCGGCTCACGATCGTCTCTCCGACCGAGAGCTCCGTCATGCACTTGGGGTGCTCGCTCGTAAGGGTTCCCATTCTCTTTCCGAGACCTGAATTCAGGATCAATGCTTTCATCATTTACCTCCCAGATATTTCCAATTTTCTTTTTTCCAAATGTCTTCCTTAACGGAATACCACATGCCGGGCTTGAAGGTATTGCCGTTATTCTTGCTGACGTTCCATTCACCCGAGTAGAAGATCTTCTGCTCGCCCTGCTTGGCGTCAAAAGTGAGCTTCTTTCCCGTGAAGGGATTTGTAGGGTTATCGATAACGCCCTGCGCTGCGAGCAGCGGCGTGTCAGCATTCGTCATGAATTCTTCGCTCGTCTTGAGCGAACCGTGGCTACCGAAATCCTTTACCATGAGCAGGGGCGTAAACCACTCTGCGTCGATCGGTGATTCCAGGCCGTACTCCATGAGATCGGGGAAATTGGCAAGACCGAAGCCGTGATCCGATACGAGGATGATCCTGGTGTTGTCGTAGCAGCCGTTGGCCTTCAGATAATCAAGCCACTTCGCTACTGACATGAGGCCCGCCATGTTGATCTGATAGTGGCAGTAATCGAGGTCGTCCAGCATCAGCATCATCTTGCCGTTATTCCTGAACCTCTTCTGGTTCGCCTTGTCGAAAAGCGTGTTGTCAACGTGATCGGCGGGCGCATACTCGGGTTCTTTGAGGTACGAATCCTCGTGGGTGATCCTTGAGCAGTAGAACAGGTAATTGTTGCTTGTTCCTTCGTCGATCTTTGTCATCTTGTCGAGCGAATTGACTGCCCAGTATTCAGCCTCGAACTCCTTGTTGTGGCCGTAGGAGACCGACATGCCGCTTCTTACCTGCGGAGCTGTTGACCAGTCGGGGATCTTGGTGTCGTTGTAGCTTCCGTTGTCGTAGAGGTATTTCTGAACGAAGACAGGCGCGCCCTTGTAGAGCGAATAGCAGAAAAGGTTCCTCATTATCGTAGCCTTGTACGCTTTGCCGTAATCGACAGGCACGTAGCGGAAGAGCGTGTTGTAAGCAGAAACGTTTTCGAGGCCGTCAAAAACGGTCAGGTCCGAATTCCACTTGTAGCCCGCATAGGACGGATTGATTACGGTCGACTTGAAACCCTGGCTTGCGAACATTACGGGCATGACCTTGACCGCCTCGTTCTGCTTTTCGGCGAGAGTCTCATTGGCGCGCTCGTTTATCTTCTCGGGCGTGTACTCGTATCCGCCGTACATCGAAGGAGTCGCGAAGTTCGTGTAAGCGCCGTAAGACACGGTGTTGCGGTAGTATGTGAAGCCGTCAAAGGACTTGTTGAGCGACTCGTTTTCGCCGAAGAGATAAGGGACCATCGGGCCTAAAGCGCGGTCGAGCATAATGACGACGACATTCTTGCCGTTCCTGGAAAGCGTGAATTCGGGATCGTTTACGGTGCAGGCCTTTTTGGCATCCGCAAAGCCCTGGTTGATCGTGCCGGTCTTTGAGATCCCGAGTCCCGCGAATACCAGAGTCATCGAAAGCGCGATAACCGTTGCTACGCTGTTTCCGAACTTCGCTATGAGAATGGCGATCACAACCGCGCCAACAGTTGCGCCCAGGCTGATCAGTCCGTTCCTGACAGTAAATACGGGAGCGACGTCATAGACGAGGACGTCGGACATCGTGCCGAATCCGTTGCTGAAGAAGTGCGCATTGACCACGATGCTCACCGACAGAGCGAACATTACGGATGCTATGATCTTCTTTCCCTTTTCCGATGCCATCGCATAGAAGACCGAAGGCCAGAGAATGAAAAGTCCGATGCCCTTCACTGCCGAATCGATCACATAAGTCATCGGGTTTGCAAGCGACTGCATGTCGACGAATTCCTCAGGTGCGGAAGCAAGAACGGTCATGGGCAGGTAGATCCCTGCGAGCACCGCGCATGCTATGCATGAGAAGATGAACAGTCCCTTGCTGCTCTTTGAAGCCTTCGCGCCTTCCTTCTTCGCCTTTGCTTTTGAAGCCTTGGGAGCCGTCTTTTTCTTTGAGACGAGCTTCATCACGATGTTCTTGATGAGCGAGAACAGGTTGTTGCAGGTCCAGTAGAGGACCATTCCCGAAGGCGAGTTATAGAGAAGCACAAGGAAGAGAGCCGCCATTATGAGCAGCTGGATCTTTGACTTTGCGGGCATCTTGTTTGCATAAACTGCAGCCGAGATGAGGTTGACCGCGGTCATTACAAAAGGCAGGACGTTGACCGTTACGGATCCGATCGCGAGCATCGCATCGGGCGAGCCCAGATCCTGTATGGGTCCGAATGAACGGCCTACGAGATAGGTATTGTTTGAGAGCATCCTGTATGCCGCGAGGAAGAACGGGATCTGCAGGAGCAGTGAGACAGAGCTCTTGAGAACAGACAGCGGACTGTAGTTGTTCTGCCTGTAGTAGGTCTGCAGGATCATGAAGCGCTCGTCGCCCTTGAAGTACTGCTTGATGTGCTTGATGACGGGGCCAAGGCGGTCTTCGGCTTCCCTTGCCTCTTCCTGGATCTTGTCCGCACGCATGTAAAGAGGCAGGACGATCAGGCTGAATACGAGGCTCAGCAGCATGATGTTCAGACCGGAAACGGGGATGTGCTTGTTAAGCACCGAGAATAATATCTCGAATACCAGCTGTATCGGTCCGAATATCAATGCGTAAAGTTCCGAAAAGAATTGCATGCCCGTTCAAGTACTCCTTAATAGTGTCCGAGGAACTTCCAGTTTTCCTTCTTCCAGATACTGTCCTTAACGGTGTACCAGTCTCCGGGCTTATATGCGGTTCCGTTGTTGTAATGTACTTTCCAGTATTCGGAATGGAATACTGTGATGCCGTTCTTCTTGCCTTCATCAGTTATAGCCTTGCCTGTGAAAGGATTCGTCGGATTCTCGACAACATCCTTTGTCGCAAGATAAGGCGTATCGGCATTGGTCATGAACTCCTCGGAGGTCTTGAGGTCTCCGCGGCTGTTAAAGTCCTTGACGAGAAGGAGCGGTGCAAACGCTTCTCCGTCGAGCTGCGCACCGATATCGTACTGGATCAGGTCAGGGAAGTTCTCGATGTAGTAACCGTGATCGGCAACAACGATGATCCTCGTGTTGTCATAGCAGCCGATCTCCTTGAGATAGTTGAAGTAATTGCCGAGTTCCCTGAGAGTCGCGACGTTGCACTGATAGTTTCGGAAGTCCTTTGCGTCCCTCATCCACATCATCTGGCCCTTGACGAGGAATCTCGACTGGCCCTTCTGTGACTGATCGAACTTTGTGTTATCGACGATGTCGGCAGGCTCGTACTCGGGTTCTTTAAGGAACTCCGAATCGTGGCAGGTGTCAGTTCCGTAGTAAACGAAATGATTTCCGCTGCCCTCCTCGACCTTGGTCATGGAGCCCAGAGCCTTCATCGTGTGGTAATCCCACATGAAGCCCTGCTCGTGGCCTTCGGCCTTTGAGTTGCCGGAACGTCTCTGATCCATGAGGCGTGAAGGATCAATGACCCTTGTCTCGTTGTAGATGCCGTCATCGTAGAGCGCCTTGTGGAGCACGACGGGAGCGGACCTGAAGATCGAATAACCGAAAAGGTTGAACCTGAATGCGGTCGTCTGCTCTTCCTTATAGCCCTCCCTCATCTCGTCGGGCAGATATGAATACTTAGTGCTGTATGCCTTTGTGTTCTCAATGTCATCGAAAACGGAAAGATCCGGATACCACTGATAGCCCGCATACTTGGGGTTGATGATCGTTGCATCGAATCCGGCCTTCGTGAAGATCTTCGGCATAAGCTTGAGAGCTTCCTCGTGGTCCTCCGAAAGGAGCTTGTCGGTCCTCTTGTTCATCTCGGCGGGAGTGTACTCATAACCTCCGAGAAGCGACGGAACACCGAAGTTCGTGTGTGTTCCGAAAGATGCGGTGTTGTGGTAGTAAACAAAGCCGTCGTAAACCTGGTTCAGTTCCGGCTTCTCCTTGAAGATGTAAGGCAGCATCGGGCCGATCGCCCTGTCCGCCATTATGACGATGACGTTCTTTCCGGTCTTGGAAAGAGTTATCTCAGCCTTGGAGGTCTTTGACCTTAAGTCTTCCTGATATCCCGCGTTGATCTTGCCGATGTTGGTTAAGCCGAGCACCGCAAATACCAGTGCGGCTGAGAAAGCGATAACGGGTGTTACGTTTTTTCCGAAACGGACGAGCAGGAATCCTACAATAACAGCGCCCAGCGTGACGCCGAGGCTGAGCAGGATCATCTGTGTCGTGATCTTGAGCGAAGTATCCTTATAGATAAGGGTGTTCGACATGTCGCCCGAACCGCTGCTGAAGAGCTTGGAGTTCAGGATGGCTGCGATCGCGCCGGCGAACATGACGTAAGACCAGACCTTCTTGCCCGTGACAGATGACATTGCATAGAAGACTGACGGCCAGAGAAGGAAAAGACCCAGTCCCTTGCATGTTGCATCAAGGATGTCCAGCATCGGGTGAGCCATGGTGTAAAGGTTTACGAATTCCTCAGGCGCGGAAGCGACCGTGATCATGGGCAGATAGAATCCGACGTAGATCGCCAGGGTAAGGCTTGAGAAGATGAATACGTACTTGTATCTGGAATCGGGCTTCTTGACGGCAGCCTTGGCAGCCTTCTTTGCGTCTTCCTTCTTAACCTTCTTCTTCGAAGACACGATCCTTACGATGATGTTCTTTACCAAAGAGAAAAGGTTGTTGCAGGTCCAGTAGATGACCATTCCCGAAGGTGAGTTATAGAGCAGAACGAGGAACAATGCCGCCATGATCCAGAGCTGTACCTTGGACTTCATGGGCATCTTGTTTGCGTAGATCGCTGCAGAGATGAGGTTGATCGCGGTCATAACGAAGGGCAGAACGTTTATAGCAATTCCGCCGATCGTGAGGAGCGCGTCAGGGCTGTTAAGGTCAGCAATAGGGCCGAAGCCTTTTCCCTGCAGGAAAGTGTTGTTGTGGAGCATCCTGTAAGCCGCGAGGAAGAAAGGAACCTGCAGGAGCAGTGAAACGGAGCTCCTGAGAACGCCCAAAGGGCTGTAGTTGTTCTGACGGTAGAACGTCTGAAGGATCATGAAACGCTCATCACCCTTGAAGTACTTCTTGATGTGCTTGATCGTTGGACCAAGGCGCTCCTCGTCCTCTTTTGCCTCCTCCTGGATCTTGTCCGCGCGCATGTAGAGCGGCAGCACGATAAGGCTGAATACGAGGCTTAAGAGCAGGATGCACACTCCGGAAACCGGAATGTACTTGTTGAGCTGCGAAAATATGATCTTAAAGACCAGTTCGATAGGTCCTATTAACAGTGCGTAAAGATATGAAAAGAATCCCATGCCGTCCATCTGCTTCCTTCTGTGCGTTTAACCTAATAATTTTAGACTTCTTTACGCGATAAAGCAAATAATAAATATATAAATAAAGAGGCAATCCCGTGGCGGGTTATGTAACTTTTAACGGCAAGCCCACCCCATTACCTGTAAGCTCCTCCATTAAGTTCAAAAGAGAGGAGGTAACAGGTAATCTGTGGTAAAAAACGGCAAAAGTACCTGTTAGCTCCTCTGTTAAGTTCAAAAGAGAGGAGACGACAGGTAATCTGCGGCAAAGTCACTGCAGCGCAAGCAAGGCCCTTCCGAACCTTAGTGGGTGCCCAGATACTTCCAGTTTTCCTTCTTCCAGAGGTCGTCCTTGACGCTGATCCAGTCGCCGGACGCGTAAACGGGACCCGTGTTGTTCCAGGGATTCCAGTGGTCGGAACGGTAGATTATGGCGCCGTTTGCCTTGCCGTCTGTCGTGATCTTCTTGCCCGTGAACGGGTTGACGGGGTTGTCGACAACGCCCTTCAGTGCAAGATAAGGCGTATCGGCATTGGTCATGAACTCCTCGGAGGTCTGGATCTCGCCGTGGCTGTTAAAGTCCTTTACCATGAGGATCGGCGTATAGGCCTCACCGTCGAGCTTCATTCCGATGTCGTACTGGATGATGTCGGTGAAGTTCTCAAGGTGGAAACCGTGGTCCGAAACGATGATGATCTTCGTATTGTCGTAGCAGCCGCTTTCCTTGAGGTATTTCAGCCACTCGCCGATAATCTCGTAATTTGCGACGTTGCACTGGTAATGCCTGTAGTCCATGGCATCCCTGACCCACATCATCCGGCCCTTTAAGAGGAACCTTGCCTGGCCCTGGGCCGACTTGTCGTACTTGGTGTTGTTGACAACGTCAGAAGGCTCATATGAGGGCTCCTGCAGGAACTGCGTGTCGTGCGTCAGGTGCGTGCCGAAATAGACGTAGTGATTGCCGTTTTCCTCGACCTTCGTCATGCTGCTCATTGCCTTCATGGTGTAGTAATCCCAGATGAAAGCCTGCGAATGGCCCTCCGACTTTGAGGTGCCGGTTCTCTTCTGGTCAACGAGCCTCGAAGGATCGATTATCCTCGTCTCATTGTAATTGCCGTCATCGTAGAGCGCTTCCTGGAAAAGGACGGGAGCCGACTTGTAGATCGAATATGCGAAAAGGTTATACCTGAAGCATTCCGTAAACTCGTTGCTGTAGCCTTCCCTCAGGTTTTCGGGAAGATAAGCAAACTTCGTGCTGTAGGCCTTGAGGTTCTCCATTCCGTCATAGATGGAAAGATCGGGATACCACTTGTAGCCCGCGTAAGACGGGTTGATTATCGTGGTGTCAAAACCATTCTGGTTGAATATCGTCGGAAGGACCTTGTGCGCCTCGTCAAGCTTTTCGGAAATGAGCTTGTCCGTGCGCTTGTTCATCTCTTCCGGAGAATACTCGTACCCTCCGATAATGCCCGGGATTCCTGCGTTTGTGTGCGCTGCGAGCGATACCGTGTTGTGGTAGTAAACGAAGCCGTCGTAGGTCTTCTTAAGCTCGGGCTTTTCGTTGAAGATGTACGGGAGCATCGGTCCGACCGCCCTGTCAGCCATTATCACGACAACGTTCTTACCGGTCTTCGAGAGCGTGATCTCGGCCTTGGAAGTCTCTGACTTGCAGGCATCCCTGTGGCCCTCGTTGACCTTGCCGATGCCGGCGATCCCCAATACCGCAAAAACAAGCGCGGCAGAGAAGCAGACGACCGGCGCGATCTGCTTTCCGAAGCGTACTATGAGGAAGCAGACTACGAAAGCAAGCACGGTAACCGCAAGGCTCCAGAGTATCGCCTCGCGCGTGAAATCGTGGTTTGTCTTGTATTTCAGGAAATTCGACAGGTCACCGAAATTGTTGCTGAAGAGCTTTGAATTAAGTATCGACGAAGTGGCGATAAAGAACATGACGTAAGACAGTATCTTCTTGCCTTTGTTTGAGGACATCGCGAAGAAGATCGACGGCCAGAGAAGGAACAGTCCGAATCCTTTGCAGACCGCGTAAAGGACGTCCAGCATCGGGCTTGCCATCGTGTAGAGGTTGACGAATTCCTCGGCGGCCGAAGATATCATGTTCATCGGGAGATAGAAGCCCAGATAGACCGCGCAGGTAAGGCAGGAAAAATAGAATACCGCCTTGTACTTCGGATCAAGTTTTTCAGGCGTAACCTCCGGCTTTTCGGCCTTCTTTTTGGAAGACGTGATCCTGACGATTATGTTCTTAACCAGCGAGAAAAGGTTGTTGCAGGTCCAGTAGATGACCATTCCCGACGGTGAGTTATACAGCAGAACGAGGAAAAGTGCCGCCATGACCCAGAGCTGGATCTTGGACTTCAGGGGCATCTTGTTTGCATATACCGCCGCGGAAATGAGGTTTATCGCAGTCATTACGAAAGGCAGTACGTTTATGGCGGTGCCTCCGATAGTAAGGAGCGCGTCAGGAGCGTTAAGGTCGGCTATCGGGCCGAATCCCTTGCCCTGAAGATAGATGTTGTCGTGGAGCATCCTGTATGCCGCGAGGAAGAACGGGACCTGCAGGAGCAGTGATACGGAGCTCCGGAGGACTCCCAGCGGGCTGTAGTTATTCTGGCGGTAGAACGTCTGCAATATCATGAAACGCTCGTCGCCTTTGAAATACTGCTTTATGTGCTTGATCGTTGGGCCGAGACGCTCCTCATCCTCTTTTGCCTCCTCCTGGATCTTGTCCGCACGCATGTACAGAGGCAGGACGATGAGACTGAAAACAAGGCTGAGCAAAAGAATGCACACCCCGGATACCGGGACGTACTTATTGAGTACCGAAAAGATTATCTTGAATACCTGTTCGATCGGGCCGATCGTCAGGGCGTAAAGGTATTGCAGCATGCCTGGTTGGCCTTCCCCCTTGGAAATGACCGTTTAATTCTATTACTCTTCTTTATCTGACGCAAACTCAGAGGGTTTTGACCGTTCAGCCGAGCTCTTCCTTGAGAGCCGCGACGAGCATATCGTTGTCCTCGGTATTCCTGACAGCGATCCTGATGTACTTTCCGCCGGTCTTGGAAGAAAGGTCCTTTATCAGGAGCTGATGCTTGAAAAGAAGGGCTTTGAGGAGTTCCTTCGGTTCGACGTCAGTAAGCTCGGCCATTATGAAATTAGCCTGCGAAGGGATCACGCGGATGCCGTTTATCTTCGAAAGCTCTGAGACGAACCTTGCGCGCTCTGCCCTGATCTTCACCAGAGCCTCGGCGTAGTATTTCTTATATTTCTCCTCGATCTGCATGTAGAATTCCGCGAACGAGTTGATGTTCCAGATTGCGACGTCCTTCTTCATGCGCGCTATCGTGTCAACGTCGCCGGATGCGAGCACGCCGAGCCTCAGGCCCGGTACGCCGTAAGACTTGGAGATGCTCTTCATTACGTAAAGATGCGTGTTTGCAGCGAGCAGATCCAGGTCGATCAGCGTGCTGTCTTCCTCGTCTGCGAAATCGACAAACGATTCGTCGATAACGAGCTTCATGCCCTTGCCCTTCGTCCACTCGATGAGCCTCAAAAGGTCCTTTTTCGGGATGTAGTTGCCTGACGGATTGTCAGGATTTACGATGACGATCTGGCTTACGCCGCTTCCTTCAAAGAAGTTCATCACGTCGTCAGCGGTATATGAATAATCCTTGTTTTCCGGCACTAAAGACACGGAATCGGACGTATCGTATCTGTGAGGATATTCCTCGAAGGTCGGCCTTATGAAGCCTGTCTTCCCCGTAAACTGCGCCATCAGGGACTTGATGAGCTCGGCGGCGCCGTTTCCGACTATGATGTTCTCCTCGTGAACGTTGAAATTCTTGGCTGCGACAAGTGAATTAACGCGCATGCCTGACGGATATTCGGAGATCAGCGTTTCAAAGTTGGCCTTGATCTCATTGAGCAGCTTCTGGGGCGGGAAATACGGATTTACGAGATAGCAGAAATCCTTCATCTTGGGATATCTCCAGTATCCGCCGTACCTTCCCGTTATGAGGGCAACCTTCTCGTCGGGATCTTCGGCGAAGATCGATTCCGCGATGTCCAGATCCTGAATGTCATCGATCTCATACCAGAGCTGGCCTTCAAGGCGCCTTGCCCTGATCCTCGGAACGTCAAGGATCGTAATGACCTTCAGGACTTCCTCGTAGTACTGGTTCTGGCCAAGGGCCTTTTGGTATGCATCGAGGAAAGGCACATAGTATTTCTCGGAGAAATCCTTGCTGAACTTGCTGATGTTTACGGTCTTATAGTATTCATCGATGTCCGCGAACCTGAATTCCTTCTTGGAAACGAATGACGTGATCTTGTCGTCCTTGGAGAGCTTGAGGCACGTGCCGTCCATCCAGCTCTCAAACTTGTCGACGAGCGCGAGCGTGTCCCTCGGATCGTTTACCAGGATATCAAGGACCGCATCCTCAAAGATGAGGTCGGACTCGAAAAGAAGCGTGTCCTCCTTGCAGAGCCAGTCCTTGGCGAGCGCAAGGGAATAAATGTTGTTCGTCTTGTCGTAGATGGGGTTGTCGATGAAGGTTATAGGCGTCTTGATGTCCAGCGTGCCGATGTAATCGATGAGCTTCTGACCTTCGTAGCCGACGACGATGACGATCCTCGAAACGTTCTGCTTTTCTATCTGGCGGAGCATTCTTTCGATGAGCGTTACACCGTTCACCTTGACCATGCACTTGGTATTGTTCTTCGTAAGGTCCTTAAGTCTTTTGCCCATTCCGGCAGCGAGTATCAGAGCCTGCATTAGTCACACCTCGTTTATCAATAGCTTAGTGCGTTCCCAGATATTTCCAGTTTTCCTTCTTCCAGATGCTGTCCTTAAGACTGAACCAGTCGCCGGGCTGGTAGGTCACGCCGTTGTTGTTTCTGATATTCCAATTATTCGAATGGAATACAGTTATTATACCTTTTTTGCCCTCATCCGTGACAGCTTTTCCCGTAAACGGGTTCACCGGGTTGTCAACAAGCCCCTTAGTCGCAAGATACGGCGTGTCGGCGTTGGTCATGAACTCTTCCGATGTCTTAAGATCACCGCGGCTGTTGAAATCCTTGACCATGAGCAGAGGCGCAAACGCTTCGCCGTCAAGACGTCCGCCGATGTCGTACTGGACTATTTCAGGGAAGTTCTCAAGGTAGTATCCGTGATCCGCGACGATGATGATCCTCGTGTTGTCGTAGCAGCCGTTTGCCTTTAAGTATTCGATCCACTTGCCGATGAGCGTGTATGCGGCGACGTCGCACTGGTAGTGCTTGAAATCCTTGGCGTCACGCATCCACATCGACTCGCCCTGGCGGACGAACCTCGCAGGGTGCGTCTGGTCGTACTTCCTGTTATCGACCGTGTCCCTGGGCTCATATTCGGGCTCCTGGAGCATCTCGACGTCATGCGTCATGTCGGTCGAGAAATAGATGAAATGGTTTCCAGATCCCTCGTCGATCTTCGTGATCCGGTCAAGGTTCTTCATCGTGTAATATTCCCACATGAAGGTCTGCTCGTGGCCCCACGCCTGGGTGGTTCCCTTTCTCTTCTGGGTGATGAGGCGTGACGGATCGATGCTCCTCAGATCGTTGTAATTGCCGCCGTCGTAGAGCGCTTCCTGGAGCGCGACGGGCGCAGACTGGAAGATCGAATAGCAGAAAAGGTTGTGCCTGAAGGTATTCGTGTGCTCGACCTGGTAGATCTGCTTTGTCTCTTCGGGCAGATAGGAATACTTGGTGCTGTACGCCTTCACGTTCTCCATGCCGTTAAACACGGAAAGATCCGGATACCACATGTAGCCTGCGTAAGTCGGATTGACGAGTGTCGCGTCAAATCCGTTCTTCGTAAAGATCGACGGCATGAGCTTCAAAGCTTCGTCGTACTTCTCGGGGAGAGCCTTGTCGGTCCTCAGGTTCATCTGCTCAGGCGTGTATTCATAGCCTCCGAGGAGCGCAGGCACGGCCGAATTGGTATGCGTTCCGAAAGACGCCGTGTTGTGGTAGTAAACGAAGCCGTCGTAGATGGAATTAAGTTCAGGTTTTTCCTTGAAGATGTAAGGCACCATCGGTCCGACGGCACGGTCAGTCATGATGACGATAACGTTCTTTCCGTTCTTGGAGAGCGTGAACTCGGCCTTGGATGTCTCAGACTTTTCAGCCAGCTTGTAGCCCTCCGTCACCTTGCCGATGCTTGTCAGTCCGAGTATGCCGAAAACAAGCGCAGCCGAGAAGCAGATCACGGGCGCGGTGTATTTTCCGAACTTCGTCAGAAGGAAGCAGACCAGCGCGCCTCCTAAAGTGACCGCAAGGCTCAGGATTATCGCTTTGACGGTGAACGTGGGCGAATCCTTATATTCCAGGTAGTTCGATATGTCACCGAAATCGTTGCTGAAAAGCTTGGAGTTCAGTATCGCTGACGTGGCGAGTATGAACATGATGTAAGACATGATCTTCCTGCCCTTGACCGATGCCAGCGCAAAGAATATACAAGGCCAGACGAGGAACAGTCCGAATCCCTTCGCGACCGTGTCTATGATGTCGATCATGGGGGTGGCCATGGTGTAGAGATTGACGAATTCCTCGGGTGCGGAAGAAACCGTCAGCATCGGCAGATAGAAGCCGGTGTAGATAGCAAGCGTAAGCGATGAGAAGATGAAGATCGCCTTGTACTTTGAGTCAAGCTTCAGAGAGCCCGGCTTTACTGCCTTTAAGTGCTTTGCGATCTGTTTTTCAGCCTTCTCCTTCCGCTTATTGGCTAAGATCTTGTTTACGATGTTCTTGCCCAAAGAGAAGAGGTTGTTGCAGATCCAGTAGAGCACGAGTCCCGAAGGAGACTGGTACAAAAGCACGAGGAAGACGGCGGCAAGGCCGTACATCTGTATCTTCGTCTTGAGCGGGAATCCCTTTGCGTAGATGAAGCTCGCGACAACGTTTATCAGAGTCATTATCACCGGCAGGATATTCAAAGTGAACGATCCGATGGTTACGAGTCCGTCAGGCGCGGAAAGGTTTGCGATGGGTCCGAGCTTTACGTTTGCGAGGAGCTTGTTATCCGACAGCATGTTGTAAGCCGCCATGAAGAACGGGACCTGCAGAAGGATCGAAACGGAGCTCTTGAGAACGTTCAAAGGGCTGTAATCGTTCTGTCTGTAGCAGGTCTGAAGGAGCATGAACCTTTCGTCGCCCGTGAAGGTCTGCTTGATGTGCTTTACCATCGGGGCGATCGCGTTTTCCTTGTCCTTCGCCTCTTCCTGGACCTTGTCGGCACGGTTATAAAGCGGCAGAACGATGATGTTTACCACGAGACTCAGTACGATTATCGAAAGTACCGTATTATTGCCTGAAACCTTCGAGATTATCGCGAAGATCATCTCAAGGAGATATTCGATCGGGTACAGCGTCAAAAGATAAAGAACGTTCAAAAAGCTCATTTCCTGCCCTCCGTTTCCACAGAAGGTGCGGCCTTCTTTTCAAGCTCTGCAAGCTTTTCGATCAGGTAATCGGCGGTAAGTGAAGCGCTCTTTCCGATATTGCACCAGGTCTCATCGCGCGCCTCGGTTATCTTCGAGCTCTCGCGGCTGTCCTTAATGCATGAATCGATCAGCTCTTTGACCTGTCCGATGTTCTCTGAATTAAGCTCTTTGCCGAGTTTTCTTATCGTGCTTAGCATCCAGGTCTCGCCTTCGATGCACCATGCGTCGTAAGGGTCCTTTTTGAACTCCGCATTGGTATAGATGACGGGCTTGTTGAATATGAACGCAAAATCGTACATGATTCCCGAGTAGTCTGAGATCATGATGTCCGATCTGGCAAGCACGTCGAAATTGTTGTTGTCCCTGTTCCAGTGAAGCTTTTTGCTCTCGGGATACTTAGCCATCAGGCTTTCTATCGTCTCCCTGTCAGCCGTGAAAGACTGCGGATGCGGACGGATCGTTATGTCATATCCCGTTGCGATGAGCTTGTCGATGAGAGATGACCCGTACTTGACCAGAAGGCTGCTCGCGCCCCATGAAGGCGAAAGAAGAACGGACGTAACACCGGGCTTCTTTACCTCATAGTTCTTGGCGTGCTCATACATCGTGTCGAGATAGGGGATGCCGACCATCCTGATCTCTTTTGCAGGAAGGTTCCTCTGCTTTTCGAGCTCCCTTACCTGCTTCTCCTGAAATTCTCCGGAAAGCAGGAGCGCATCGTAGTAATCAAGGCCGTAAAGCCTGTAAAGCGAGATGTCTCCGCATGCATGAAGGATGTGAACGTAATAATCGACGGTCTTTGAGCGCTTCCACTGGAAGACGTCGAGCGACGGCGTCGTTGAGAGCACTATCCCTGCGTTTAACATATTCATCTTCGCGAAAGCCTTGTTGCCCTCGCCGATGAACTCGCATTTGATGTTCTCATATTTGGCATCGAGAGCCGGATCGTCGGGTGATGCAGTCATGTAAACCGCCTTCTGGCCGCGCTTTTCGAGCTCGTCACAGATCGGCCTGAAAGTGGACCAGTATCTCTTGTTGTCGGAGAACATGACGATAGGGATCTTCTTGGCGTTCCTCTCATTCTGGTTCTTGACGCCGGCCATGTTCTTGGCCTTGATCCAGAGAATGCGCACGACATAGACCACAGCGCTGATGGCGCTGATCAGTATCGTGAAAAGCATGCTTCCCGTGCCGGGATCTATGTAAAGGTTAACCATTTTTCCTCTCGAAATGCCTTAATTTTAAGGCTCGGCTATTATACTCCCTGAAAATGGCCGTTTCAACCTTTATATAATAAGAAAGCGCTTAGGGGCCTGCACCCCCGAAAATGGTGCGTCTGTAACAAACAGGAGCCTGATAATTACGAAATATTGCCTATAATGGCACTTTTAAAGTTAAAGGTCAGATGGTAAAGTTATTATTTGGTATCTAAGGGGGTTCTGTATGAAAAAACTTCTGTTGATAAAGACAATGGCACTATCCGCCGCAATAGCGGCGACGTTCGGACTCGCTTCCTGCAATCAGGCAGAGGGCGATCCTACTGATACAACGCCCGCGGTAACTTCCGGGACGGAAATGTCGCAGACCAACCAGTCAGGCGGACAGCAGGGCGCAGATCCCGCTGCCACGACCGCTGACGAAAACGTCAAGATGGACTATAAGGCTGCAAAAACGATAGCCGCGGCAACAACCGAGAAAAAGAAGACTTACACGAGCTCCAATGCAGATGAGAGCGCTCTTATAGTAAACGGCAAGAAGACCGTTAATCTCACGACACCCGTTATCGAGAAGAAGGGCGGCGATTCAACATCGGTCCAGAACAGCAACCGCTATGGCGTAAACGCCGCATTCCTTGCGATCGGAAGCCCCAAGGTCCTCATCTCGGGCGGAACGATAACCTCTAAGGCAAAAGGCGCCGCAGGCGTCTTCTCATACGGCGGATACGGCGAAGTAAACGGTATTTCCGGCGACGGCACGACCGTAACGGTCAGCGACGCTACAGTCACGACGGACGGTGAGGATTCCCCTGCCGTCATGGCATCAGGCGCAGGAAAGATCAGCGCAACAAACCTCACGGTCACAACAAACGGAAACAATTCCCCTGCGGTCGGTTCTGACAAGGGCGGCGCAAACATTACCATTTCAGGCGGAACTTACACCACGGGCGGCGTTGGTTCTCCGGCGATAAACAGCACGGGAACCGTTACTGCAAAGGGTGCAAACTTTGAGACGGCCCAGTCCGAAGGCGTCGTCATCGACGGCAACAATTCCGTCAAGCTGACAAACTGCAATCTCACGATAAACAACACCAAACTGAGCGGCAATACCAGATTCTTAAACTCCATCAGGCTCTTCTGGTCCGTTCCCGGCGACACGAACAACTGCCAGACGTCTTTCACGATGTCTTACGGCACGCTCACCAGCAAGAGCGGTCACGTCTTCCATGTCACGAACACCAATGCCATCATCAGCCTGAGCAATGTCACGCTCGTTAATGAGGACAAGGCAAAGAACGTCGTCCTCCTTTCAGTCTGCCCCGACAGCTGGACCGGCAACGTCAACGTTGCAGTCTTAAACGCAGCAAAGACCGCTCTGACAGGAGACATCCTTGTAGCGAAAAAGGGCAAGCTCACGGTTAACTTCTCATCCGGAACATCCTGGACTGGCACGATCAAGGGCGTCATAACCGATGCAAACGGCGAGAAGGTCTCTGAGGAACAGGGCATCGTATACGTAAACATGAGTTCCGACTGCACATGGACGCTCACCGAAGATGCTTACATCACGCACTTCTCCGGCAACATGGACAACGTAAACCTTAACGGTCACAAGCTCTACATCAGTGGCACGACCACCACTCCTACGGCTGCTCCGACTCCCAAGACGGTTATCAAGAAGCCTACTAAGAAACCGACGAAGAAGCCGACCAAAAAGCCTACGAAGAAGCCCACCAAGAAGCCGAAGGCAACAACAGCAACAACAACTCAGGCTAACGCTAACCCTTAAGTCTTTTAAACTATAATTAAAGTAATCTCTGTATACTGACCATATGGCTCATGAGACTACACTGTACAGCGTATTAAGAGTCCCGGAAGAGGCATCTGCCGAGGAGATCAAGCAGGCTTACCGTAAGCTTGTCAAGCTTTGGCATCCCGATCTTCACCCCGATGATATGTCGGCAGAGAAGCGTATGGCAGAGATCAACGAGGCTTATACGGTTCTTTCGGATCCCGCAAAAAAGCTTAAATACGACAATACGCTCTCTTCAAACCGCGCCCGGGAACGGGCAAGGCAGGAAGAGGAGCAAAGGAAAGCCGCCCGCGCCGCAGCAGCGGCCCAGGCTGCCAAAACTGCCGCCAACCGTGCAAACGCTTCTGATCCTTCCAAAAACCGTCCCGCTTACCGTGACCCTGACCGTCCGCCGCGCGCTCCAGGCGATTATTTCGTTGACTTCACGAAGCCTGAAGAACCCTCTTCACCGTTCGTCGTTTCCGGAAACGGCGCCCCCGCGGGATACCGCTCAGGCGATGAGGGATCGGGTTCTGCTCAGGCTTCAGTAAAAAAGTCTTCCGGGCCCGCCCCTGACGTCCATACAGCCGGCGAAAAGAGTATGGAAAGCTTTTCTGTTGCATTGTGCGTATTTTTCCCGCTCATAATCCCGATCGTCAGGAAACACTTAAAGGAATCTCTTGAACTGTATCCGGACAGCCCTCACTATCAGGACTGCTTCGCGTCCCTTAAGATCGTTTCCGTTTTCGCGGTCCCTCTTTGGGCGTTTCTCGTTTTTCTTATACTGAAAGCGGTATTAAAGTTCTGAGGCTTTTTTGTAAGCGTTGTAACAATGTTACCCGGGCTGCGCTCAGTCAAAGTAGTGCACTCTGGCCTTGGGATTTACCTTCAGATTGACGTAATCGAGCATCAGCCTTGAGAACTTGTTTTCCGTGTTCTTCGGATGCCACTGGACGCGCCTGATGTGATCCTTGTACTTGCTCTTATTGGAGCCGCCTCCGTAATTGACCTCGATATTCGACTTAAGGGTGTCATAGGCCTTTCCGTCGAAAAGATAATATACGCCGGTGACAACGTTCTTTTTGAATTCGATCTCCACGGACCTGATCCTCACGCCGAAAACGACTATGTCGGTGCCGTCGTTGTTGATGTAGGTCATCGTGCCGTTGCCCTTCTTGTCGATGTTCTCGGAAGGATAGTATTTGCCGAGTTCTTCACTGACCTCCGTGTATGTGAGGCCCTTGCGCGTCGCGCGTCCGATAGACTTTATCAGTTCAAGAGCTTTGTATTCCTGGGTGGAACAGCTGTATCTGAGCTCGGTGGCAAATCCCCTGCCGCTTCCGTTCATGCGTCCGTAACTGACCGTAATGACTCCCCTGCCGTCGTAAAGGTTCCACTGCGAACTGAAATCACGGTTTTCCGAAGGATTTCCGTATGTTTCAGCGACCTTTTCGCGTATCTCGTACAGATGATCGCCCCTGAAGATGAACGAATAAGCCGTCAGATCCGCTCTGGGATCGATCTTGAGAACGACCGCGGAGGCGTTCGCCTTGAGCGGCGCAAACTGACCGATGCTGCCGTCTGAAGTGACGTCGTAGGCCTTGTCGGAAACATAAGTCTCCGTACCGTCGGCGGTCACGTCAGCCTTTGTCATGCTCATTTTCTTCTTTTCTATCTCGCCAATGGTCATGCCGAGCTTTATGGCGGGCATCTTATCAGCCTTTTCGGGAGTCTTTGCCTCTTTCGTGTAGATGTACTGAAGGAAAGTGTGCTCAACCCTGTCGGCATCGGCGGTCCTGACCGTCAGATAGAGCAGGGTCTGGTCCGCCAGATCCCAGTAAGCCGAGTCGCCGCTCCTGAAGACCGGCTTTCCGTATTCATACGTCAGGGCTTCCAGGATCTCCTGGTATTTTTCCTTTTCAAGAAGATAACTGAAAGCGTAAAGTCCGTCCGCCTTGTCCGCGCTGAGCGTCACGATCGAACAGTCGAATCCTCCGACCTTGGTCTTGCGCAGATAGGAAATATAGGTCGTGTTCTTCTCATCCGATGAATTTGACGCGTTCTCGGAAAGGACATCCGGGTACTTGATCTTAATGTCAAAAGCCGGCGTGCCCCATTTGAGATCCATGCAGTCGGCAGGAACGCTGCCTTCCGGATAGGATCCTTTGAAACTGGCGTACTTTACAGGCGAAGACTCGTTGGTATTGGAGGTCTGGGATGTCTTGATGGTCTCGCTTTCTTCGGGAACGCTGTTCTTGTGTTTGTTCATTGCGGCTGCAGCTGCGATACCGATGCCAAGGATCAGGACGCCCGAAACGATGAGAAGTATTATCCCGGCTTTGCGGTCGGGAGTATCGGAAACGAAGTTATCCTCTGTCTTGGCATTGAAACGCTTTTCCATATGGATTCAGTATACTTCACTCTTCGGGCTTTTTATATGTCAGTTCAAGCCCCATCGTCGTCTTTACCATCCTGCCGAAAAGCGAGATGTTTACCGTGACGAGACGCTTGTGGCGGTCCACGTGGACAATGTCGCCCTCAAGGCCCATCATGGGACCTGAAACGACCGTTATCTTGTCGCCTTCCTTGTAGCCTGTGGAGATCTCGACAACGTTGTCGCGTCCGGCGATCCTGTTGATGAAAGCCTTTTCCTCATCGTTTACGGTCAGTATCACATCGGCCGCCTTTAAGAGCCTGTGATAGCCGGGTACCTTTGTCAAAGCCTTGTCCAACGCCCCGGGATCATCCGTGACCATGAAGACGTAGCCCGAATAGAGCGGCCTCGTCTCCCTTCTCCATTCGCCTCTGTATTTCTTGAGCCTTATGTATTTCGGAACGAAAATGTCCTTCAGGACGTCTTTGGAAAGCATGTCTCCGCACGTTTCGCACACCTCGTCCTCCTTGCCCGTGGTCACTCTCGCGACTACCCAGAAAGGCTCGTTTAATACGTTGTCAGCGATGTTTTCGTTCTCCATGTCTTTCCCGCTTTTCAGATTTTTACGCAATAATTCTGCACCGCGTATATTATGCCTTAAATAATACGACAATTATATGGAATATCTGAAACACGCCCGCCCCGTAAAATAGTATAATTCACTCACTTCAACAAACGGGGGTCACCATGACCAGGACGGGACGCTTCTGGACGCTCAGATACATAATAATCAACGCGACGTATTTCGCCGTGTACAGCGGCATCCATGCCTACGCGTCCGTTTTCCTGCTCGAAAAGGGCTTCTCCAACACCCTGATCGGCATCACCCTCGCACTCGCCAACATCCTTTCGGTCATCTTCCAGCCGCTGGTCGCCGGCCTGATCGACAAGCAGGGAAAGCTCACGAACAGAAACGTCTCGATGGCTTCGACCGCACTTCTCCTTGCCGGCTCCATCCTCCTGCTCCTCATAAAGAACGGGATAGTCGTGATCTTCATCATCTTCGCGCTGATCTACACGGTGCAGATGGTGTACCAGCCGATCCTGACCGCGATGTATTTCGAATATGAAGCAGCCGGCTGCCACATCTACTACGGCCTCGCCAGGGGCCTCGGATCCTGCGGTTTCGCGGTCGTCTCCGTCTTCACCGGAATGGCGATCGGAAGGTTCGGCGTCAATATCCTCATGATCCTGGACATTATATTCCTGACCATAGCGCTGATCGTACTCTACTTCTTTAAAAAGCCCGCTGTTACCGCTCCCGTTTCGTCTTCAGATGAAACCGAGGTCGCGCACAACAACCTTATCGTCTTCACGAAGACCTATCCCGCCTTCATGCTCTTCGTCGTCGCGGGCGTCTGCTTCTTTTTTGCGCACAACGCGATCAACGACTACATGATCCAGATAATCACGCCCCTCGGCGGAACAGAAGCTTCCATGGGCACTGCGGTCTTCATAGCGGCCCTCCTGGAGCTCCCGACGATGGCTCTCATCGATAAGATAATGAAGAAGATCTCCGTAAAGAACCTGCTCCTGATCTCAGGCACGGCGTTCCTGATCAAGACCCTCCTGATGCTCGTCGCGCCCAACATGGCCGTTGTATATATCAGTCAGGCGATGCAGATGTTCGCCTACGCGGTCTTCATCCCCGCAGGCGCCTACTTCGTAAACCAGACCATGGCAAAGTTCGACCAGGTCAAGGGCCAGGCCTACATCAACTGCTCAATCACCCTTGGCGGCGTGTTTTCAAGCCTCATCTGCGGCCGCCTTCTGGATATCAGAGGTCCGCACTTCATGCTCATAGTCAGCCTCGCAGTAACCACGGTTGGCCTCGCTATAGCGTTTATGGCGTTGAAGGTTTTAGGAAAGCCATCCGTTAAAAACACATAATCCGCACTATACCCGTTTGACGTATATACTTTTCGCGGGTATAATATTGTCATATGATAAAAGGCTTCGCAGATAAGGAAACTGAAAAGGTCTACAATCAGATTTTCTCAAAGAAGCTGCCAGGTGATATTCAAAGAATTGCATTGAGAAAGATGATCTTGATCAACAATGCAGGAAGTTTGGAGGATCTGAGAGTCCCTCCGGGAAACAGGCTTGAATCACTTCATGGAGACAGAGAGGGACAATATAGCATTCGTATCAATGATCAGTATCGGATTTGCTTTTCAGTCAAGGAAAAGAATAACTTTTACTCGGTTGAAATCGTTGATTATCATTGACAGAGCAATGTAGACAAAACCAGATAAAGGAGCATTAGTTATGGCAGATTATATTATTTCTACCCCTACAATGGGCGAGATCCTCAGAGAGGATTTCATGAAGCCGATGAATATTTCGGCATACAAGCTGGCAAAGGAGATACACGTCCCGGTATCCAGGATACAGGCCATTCTTGATAACAACAGAAGGATAACCGTTGACACGTCACTTCGTCTGGCCAAGTACTTTGGCGTATCAGACCGCTATTTTCTGGACATCCAGAATGATATCGACATCCGCAACCTGAAGATAAGCATGAAGAGCGAGATAGATTCGATCAAACCAGCCAATGATGTGGCGATCTGACCTTTTAGGCAATTCTGCGGAAAAGCGCTCTTAAACAAAATTCAGTATTGAACATTGTATAATACCGTGATATTCTCCCCTTATAGGCCGGAAACCTAAGGGGAGATTATTTTATGAGTAGCGACGACTGCTGTTTGAAGTATCCATTACTGATGGTCCACGGAATGGGCTTCCGTGACAGAAAACACCTTTGTTACTGGGGCAGGATCCCCAAAGCGCTTGAGTCTCACGGCGCGAATGTCTTTTTCGGACATCAGGATGCTGTAGGCTCGGTCGAGGGAAACGCCATGACCGTAGCCAGGAGCCTGGATGAAATACTTAAGATCACCGGTGCTCCCAAAGTCAACATTCTCGCACATTCCAAAGGCGGCCTCGAATCCAGATGGCTCGCAAATCACGGCTACGCCGACAAGATAGCCTCGATCACAACGATCGACACTCCTCACCACGGCTCGCACACGGTGGACTTCCTGATGAAGGCCCCGAAGTGGATGGTAAAAGCTGCTGCCAAGGGCACGGACATCTGGATGTGGATCTTAGGCGACAAGCACCCTGACTGCTTAGCCTGCTTCGACATCCTTACCACCAAGACTGCCGAGCAGTTTAATAAGGAAAACCCCACGCCTTCGGACATCCTTTGCCAAAGCTACGGCTTCAAGGTCAAAGGCGCTTTTTCGGATTCCATTTTCTGCATCACCCAGCCCATCGTCAGGAAATTCGACGGCGACAACGACGGCCTCGTCTCAACGGATTCAATGCACTGGGCCAACTTCAGGGGCGTCCGCACTTCCACGAAAAAACGCGGCATCTCCCACGCCGACGTCGTTGACATGAGGCGCAGGAGATTTACAAAGCGCGCCCCCTCTTCCGACACGGAAGTCAGCGACATCGTCCCCTTCTATGTGGACGTTATAAGCGAACTCAAAGAGATGGGATATTGATCCTCCGTTGACATAGTTATCACGGGGTGTTACCCTTTATTAAACGTGTTTAATAATTGAGGGCGCCCCTATGCAAAAAGAAGTAAAGACCGAGATAACCAAAGAGAAGCTGATCGCGGCAGCCGAAAAGCTGATCGCTGCCTGCGATGACCCGTTCAAGGTCACTTCAAGGCAGATAGCCGAAGAGTCCGGCATGCAGGCCGCCATGATCAATTACTGCTTCGGCTCGCGCGAGAACCTTATCTACGAGGTCTTCCACAGATACTACAAGGCGGCGCTCCACGACGCTGACGTCGAAAAGATCCTTACGTCAAACATTTCCCCCAAGGACAAGCTCAAAAAGCTCCATTACCTTGTCGCGAAGTTCCTGATCGAAAACCACAAGCTGACTAAAGCCATCACGAACCTGATCCTTTTCGGACGCGACCTGTCAGAGGAATCCGTCAGCTACGGGTTTGTCAAAGAGCACTTCAAAGGCACGAAGACCGATAAGGAATGCCGCCTTATCGCATACGAGATGTCCACCATGATGCAGCTCATCATATACCGCAAGGACGACTTCAGGAACGATATGGGCATCGACCTCGAAAAAGACAGGCAGCTCAAGCATTACATCGATATGCGCATCGACCTGCTCCTCCCGGAGGTTTCCGGATGAGCGGTATCTATCCATTCAAAAAAACTCCCGACCAGACACTCCCTTTTTGCGGCGGCAAGGGCCATTCTCTGATACGCATGACAAGGATGGGTCTTCCCGTCCCTGAAGGCATCGTCATCACGACAGGCGCGTCTGCTGAAGAAACGGCAGAAGCCCTCGCTTCCCTTTCCGACAAGTACACCTACGCGGTGCGTTCTTCTGCACTGAACGAAGACGGGACGGACAACTCTTTTGCAGGCCAGTATGAGACGGTGACGGATGTCAAAAAAGCTGATCTCGGAGAAGCGGTAAAGACCGTAATATCCTCGGCCGGCAATGCGCGCGTAAAAGAATATCTGAACAATGCAAATGAAGAAGCATGCGGCATCGCGGTCGTCGTGCAGAGGTTTGTCAGACCGCAGTACGCGGGCGTCCTTTTTACTGCCGACGCGGTGACAGGAAGCAGCAGATACATGATCGGAAACTTCGTCGAGGGCGAAGGCGAGGCGCTCGTATCAGGTCAGAAGAACGCCAGAGAGTTCAGGATTGATGCGATCAAGTACTCTTATTCCGGCGATGACGTGATGAGAAAACATGCCAAGAAACTCTTTAAATACGCCGCAAAGATAAAAGACGAATACAAGTGCGAAGTCGACATCGAGTGGGCAGTCTCGGACGGCAGGCTCTACATCCTTCAGGCGCGCCCTATAACGACGCTCAAGAGGTTCGATCCGGCAACCTTCAGGATCAACGGCTCCAAGGCCGGCGAATACATGCTCACCAAGACCAACGTCGGCGAGATCTTCATGAAGCCCCTGACGCCCGCGACTTACAGCATGCTCGAGATAATAAACAACGTGCTCTATCTGCCGCAGTGGCTCGATTCGATCGAGGGCCAGGCCTACATGAACGTCAGCGTCCTGTGCTCGATGCTGATGGCGATGGGCATGAAGGAAGAAAAGGCTTTCGAAGCGGTCAGGGACCTGGTCGGAAACCTGCCTGAGGGCCAGACGGTCCCGGTCTTCCCTTTCAGCGGAAAGAAGTTCAGAAAGAACCTCTGGGAGATCCTGACGGGCAAAAAAGCCAAGGGCCACAAGTGCCGCCTGAGCAAGGCACAGAAGAAAGAGATGGTGGACAACTTCCCTGATGTCTGCAGGGCTCTCATAAACGAGATAAGAACGCTCAATACAAACGAGGAATTATACAGATACGGCTGCGACGTGCTGGCACAAAAACTCAGCGACGGTCTGGCAGCTTTCATGTCGCAGTCCGGCAGCAATATAATGGACCTTTTCAGCATGCGCAAAAAGATCGTGAAGCTCACTGGCGAAGAGACCGCGAACAGGCTTCTTGGCGGGTGTTTGGGCGTCATCGAGAGCATGAAGCCTCTTCTCATGTTAGAGGACGTGATAAGCGGCAAAGTGACTGAGGAAGAGTTCATGAGAACGTGCGGACAGCGTGCCGTCAACGAGATGGAGTTCTCTGAAAAGCATCCGTACGAGATCAAAGACTATGTACAGCAGGCGATCGAGGATTACAGAACTCAGGGCGTAAGCGCGCACGAGCTCAAAGCAAAGAGCGAGACGGAGTTCGCCAAGGCCCTGGACGAATACGAAAAAGCAAATCCTTCCAAGTCCAAAAAGGTCAGGAAGCTGATAAACAAGTTTGCCAAGTCGAACGCTTTCAGAGAGGACTTCCGCGCCAAAGGCGTGTGGTCTCTATGCGTAATGCGCGAGTGGCTCTTGGGAGTAAGCCGCGCAAACGGCCTGGGCGACGATGTTTTCATGCTCTACATCAAGGAAGCGATCGAGCTCACAAAAGGCAATACTTCCGTACTTGCAAACATCCAAGCGCGCAAGGCCAACTACGAAAAGTATCTTTCCAACCCGCCTTTCCCGAACGTTATAATCGGGCGTTTCGAGCCCTCCGAGTGGCTCTCTGATCCAAACCGCAGAAATGACTTCTACAGGAGCGGCTCTGACGTTACCGTCTCTTCTGACATCAAAGGCTTCCCCGGCGCGGCAGGAAAGATCACCGCACGAGTGCGCGTCATACCGGACGTCAGCAGGATCGATGAGATCGAGCCCGGCGAGATCCTCGTGACGGGTGCAACAAACATCGGCTGGACAAGGATCTTCCCCAAAGTCTCCGCGATCGTCACGGACATCGGCGCGCCGCTCTCACACGCCGCGATCGTCGCGCGCGAATTCGGCATCCCCGCGGTTGTCGGCTGCGGCAATGCGACGACGGTCCTTAAGACCGGCGACCTCGTTGAGGTCGACGGAACGGCAGGAACCGTGACGATAAAGAACGGCTGATCTTTCAAATACTGATTACGTACTATTTTTCAAATAACCGAAAAATGCACGTAAAAATTCACGTCTGATTTGTCTCCGATGACCCGATTTACGTATATTTTCAGAATTATCCCGAAACAGCACGTAAAATATCAGATTTTCGGTATCACAAATAATAAACTTTACGTGCTTTTTCATACTTTTCCGAAAATAGCACGTAAAGTTTTTAATCATCGGCTTTTTCAGCACGGATTTTTACGTTCATTTTCGCCAAATCCGTGTTTTAGCACGTAAATCACAAAAGGCCGCCATGCGCATCCCCAAAAAGCCGGGCATACGCATCCATCCTGGCACGCTTACCGGTAAACGATCTGAATATGCGGGGCGCGCTGATGCAAATAGCCGAAAAACGCATTGAGGTCAGGAGTAGTCATTGCAAAAAGGTCCGTCCGCTTTCCGCCGTCAGCAAGAGTGATCTCCGCGGCATACGCACAGCGCAGAACGTTTTTGTTATGCTCACTCTTCAGCTTTCTCACGCCCTCTTCGTTGATATCGCGCTTGCTGATCTTGATGGCCTTGATGTCCTTGAGCGCATAAATGAACTCGGAAGAACCGATGAAATAATCAAGCGTCAAAATGGCAAGGTTTTCATAGTTGTCCTCATCGATGAAAAAGCCTAAAGCCGCAGAATCAGTAAGCTGTGCGGTCAGCTCCGCCATGCCGTATTTGGCAATGGAAGCCTTGAACCTGTTCGGGAGGATCACTCTCACCTTTATGTACCTGGAAATGACGTAAACATCAAACGCAAGCGCAAACACGACAAGTAAAGCCGCCATATAAGGCTGCCTCGTTCCGGAGACCAGCCGGTACGCCAAAAGTACGGCCGTGGCAACGGTAAAACCCCCGAAGATGATGAAAAACTTTATCCACTGCCTGGAAAGTGCCTTTCCGTCAGGCGATTCATCCGTGGAAAAACGAAGTATCTCAGAAGCCTTGTCTGCTCTTATTCCGGCTATCATTCGATCAATCCCTCCGTAAGTTCCGCCTGTTCAAGTATCTCTTTGATCTCGGGATCGACCGGAGTCTCTTCCTCATCGCTATCCTTCTTCTTCTTTTTCTTCTTCTTTTCCTTTTTCTTGAGCTTGAAAACAAGCAGCGTCAGGGGCAGGAAAATCGCGATATGAATAAAGCAGATCAGGATGCTGCTCCACTGCGGACGTGAAAGGAGCGCCGTCGTATAGAAGACATCCATGGAGCATTTCGACGATACCCATGTGACATACTTATACACAGGGTTCGTATAGTAGCCGATATACAGTTCAAATAAAGCGGGAGCCGCCAGCATCAGGATGAGGTAAAGCAGCATCGGCACGGCCGGGAACGCGAAAAGATACTGGAAGAACATGCACAGTACATACATGGTTACAGCAGCGATCAGATCGGTTCCGAATCTTAATAACAGTTCACCTGTCTGAACGATGGAAAGACGTGCGCCCAGTACAAGCCCGAGGAGCACCGTCAGCACGAACATCAGCGCATAAAAGCAGAAGAGTATCAGGGCTCCTGCCAACGTCCTTCCGATGACCAGGGTGCTTCTTTTCACGCCTTTTTCCTCGGCCTGTATTATGGAGCTTCTCGTGTATTTCTTTCTGTGCACGCTCAGAAGGAGGATCAATCCCATGATCGGATTGAAAAGGAGCATCAGGAATTTCCTGACCTTGAGCATATACGTCAGGTCGTTCATGAGCGACATCTTCGTCGCAACAACGGCTGCCACGGCGGCAATAAAAAGAAGCGCCGTCAGCACGATGAATCTCTTTTTCCTTATCGTCGTATTAAATTCTTCTCTGATAATCTCAACCATACCGCACCTCACCAGACCAGGATCCTTTCGGAAGGATCCATGTACATTCCGTCACCGGGCTTGATGCCGTATGTCTCATAGAACTCGTCAAACTGCGCCAGCGTGTAATTGATCCTTATGAAGCTGAGCGGATGAGGGTCCGTCTTCAGATCATCCATCTGGTCCTGTTTGCTCACAAGGAAACGCCACAGAGAAGCATAGCTCCTGAAGAAAAGATCGTAATCGAAATCCTTATTGTCCTTGCCTATCATGAGGCATGCCTTTACGCCTTCCGCATCGGCGATGGCCTCCTTCGAGCGGTCGACCAGAGGACCGTAAGAGCCGGAACCCTCAAAAGGCGTATATCCTTCAAAATGGCGTTCGACCTTGTCTGCTGCGTCATTCCAGGTGTTGAGTTCTTCATTGGTGATCAGCATTTTGTTCTTGCCTTCGGCGTCTCTGTAGATGCCGCCGGAATCAAAAGCGTGCGACAGCTCGTGACCCAAAACGGAAACAAACGAGCCGAGCTTTTTTTCGAGGGGATAGTCATGGTTATAGACCGGATCGACGAGAATGCCCATGTAGATGTAGATCGTGTTCGTCGTCCTTAAGTAACATGCGTTCACCTGCGTCGTAGAAAAATCGGTGTCATAGATGTCCCAGAAATCCTTGTCGACCTTTGTCTGTACAAGCTGGGCCGTACGTTCGATCGTTAAGCGGTTGCATTCGCCGAGGATCTCGAGGAACGTTCCGCCCTCTTCCTTTGACCTGAACTCCACGCCCGTGAAATCAGCTTTGTTGTCCGGGACCATTATCTTTTCGCCGATCTTGTCGAGCTTGTCGCAAACGGCTTTCTTGCTCTCTGCCGACAGCTTGCTCTCATTGATCAGTATCTTGTATTTTGCCTTGAGCTGTGCGACAAAGTCCTTGATCTCCTGATATATGCTCTCGTCGTAGTAATAGTCGATGTACGCCTGGTCCATCGCGGCGGACAGAGCCGAACTGGCGATCATGGAGAAGAAGACCGTATCCTGGTCTTTGTCGTGACGCTCCGCAAACTTGTTGGAACGGTCGAGTTCGCTGTTCAGGAAAAACTCACTGGATTCCTTGTCCAGATATCTTATGGACCTGATCGCAAGTCTCGCCTTGAAATACAGCTTCATGTCCTCAACGTTTTTCTGGACATAGATCTCATCAAGCTTGTCCAGATAGTTAATGTCGCCCGAGATGTTGTCGCAGGATCTGATCTTATAGTGCTTAAACATTTCCGCGAGAGGATAGTTTCCCGCCTTTTCAAGGATCTCGCTCATCGGAAGGACCTTTTCCGTGTCGGGGAGCTCCGCATAATCCAAATGAACGAGCCTGGTCTCAAACGCGAAGCCTCCCTTAACGATCGCGTCAACTTCCTTGTCGGAATAACCGCACCTCTGAAGAACGTATCTGATGCGTCTTTCCTGCTGGTCCTTTTTCTTGTAAGCGTCTTCAGTCATGTTGACGTAGTAATCTGCCTTGTCTAATGTCAGATCGGGCTTTTGTATCATCAGCGCGCGCTGATCGTTTAGTGACTCGTTCGTGTTGTAGCTCAAGCCGACCAGAGATAACGCCATCGGGTTCTTTTTGTTGTCCGTCATGTACGCCGTAACGTCATCGAGCGTCTTGATCTCGTCGATGTAACGCATGTATTTCTTAAGGGGCTCCATGCCCTGGGCGTTCCTGTAATCCCAGTCATTGAAGATGCCGTCGGCGATCCTGAGCAGTTCGACGTTCTTGCCCGTCACGGACTTATCGTCAAGGATGGCCCTCTTGTTTTTGACGACCTGCCTGGTCACCTCGCCGAAAGCCGAGATCGAATACGTGTAATCCTCGACCTGCTTGGAAGCCCATTCATAATTGACCGCAGACGCAAAATCGTCTTTTACGGACTTCGTCTTCATCTGGTCAATGTTCTCGAAAATTGCCGAATCCAGCCAGTTTACGTGGTATCCGTCAATTAACTTCTTGTCTTCTTCGTCACAAGAGCAAAGCGATAACAAAATGGAAGCCGCAAGCACGAGCGCGGCCGGTTTCCTTAAACTCAACACAAAAGATCCCCCCAAATGTTCAAAGAAAAACTTCTTAACAATCAGGGAGATTATAACATAACGCTCAAAGTTTAATTCTTACAGATACTTATTCTCGTATTCTTCCACAGGAATCGGCTTAGAGAAATAGTAGCCCTGGATGACGTCGCAGCCCAGAGCCTTGAGCTCGTCGATCTGAGGCCTGGTCTCCGCGCCTTCTGCGAGGCAGACGAAGCCCAGATCCTTTGCGAGCGATATGATGTGCCTTATGACCGAGATGTCCTGTTTGAGGATGTTCTCTCCTCCGACCTTATCCACGAAACTCTTGTCTATCTTAAGCGTATCCAGAGGCATCTGAGTAAGCAGCGAGAACGACGAATACCCCGTTCCGAAGTCGTCCATCGAGATCTTGAAGCCTTCTTCACGGAGCTCGTTCAAGACTCTGATCATCTGCTCGGTGTTGTCGTACGAAGCGCTCTCCGTAAGCTCGAAATCGATGAGGTCATGGTAAACGCCGTACGAATCGACGATCTCGGTCAGGTGCTTCACAAGATTCGTGTCATAGAGACGGTCGCGCGAAAGGTTGACCGACACGGGATAAAGGATCTTTCCTTCTTTTCTCCATTTGGCGAAAGCCGCACAGACTTTGCGCAGGACGATGTCATCGATCTTGCCGATCGAGCCGTCCTTTTCGAAGAACGGAATGAACCTGTAGGGACTTAAGAACTCCTTATTCTTGTAGTTCCATCTGATAAGAGCTTCCGCGCCCTTGACCTTCTCGGTCCTGATATCGAACTTCGGCTGCAGGTAAACGACGAACTCGTCGTTTTCGATCGCCGTGTCGAGATACGCCTTTATGTAATTGCTCCAGAGACTGTCGCTGTACATCTTCTCGGTGTAAACGACGACGTCAGTCTTGTTGTGGCTGACGCCCATCTTCTGCGCAAGCTTGCCTGCGTCGGCAACACGGTTGCCAAGGAGCATCGCCATCTTCATCGGAACGAAACCGCACCTGTAGAAGATCTTGTAGTTCGGGTCTTCCTTAAGATGCGAGATCCCTTCAAAGAAGTCCTCAAGCTTTCTGACAGCCTCATCTTCAGGCATGTCTTTTATTATCATGGCGAAATTATCGTTGTGGCACCTCGCGCTCGTATATACAAAGTCAGCCTCTTTCATGGCTTTTACGACATTGCAGAGCACTTCGTTTGCCGCGATGTGACCATAGACCTCGTTGATGACCCTGAAAGCCTTAATGTCGAAATGGACGAACGCATAGTCCTGAATGCCGCTGTCCGCGGGCATTTCGAGATACGGCACCAGATGTGACCAGTTATGGTGGCCGGTTATCGGATCGAAAAGCGCCACCTTGTAGAGCGTTTCCTTATCCACGGAATCAATGTCATCGCCCATGATCGAGCGCGCCATGTCATCCACGAGCTCGCACTCGTACAATATCCTGATCTTCCTGCCGTCCGAGAAAATGCCTATCACGTCAGGCGAACTCTTGATAGTTAGATTGCTGTACAGCCTGTGGGCGTCGTCAGCCATCGAGATCTCCGTTATGGTATCCCTGATGTAAGCGATATCAGGCTTTATGTCACTGTCAAGTTCAATGGAATAGAAATACGCCTCGCCGATTTCGACCGACTCAAGGCCCTGCGGATATTCGATCCTGTCATCGTCTTTCCTGAACTCTATTCCGATGACCGGCCCTTCGACCGAGCTCAAAAAGAAAACGCCTGGATAATCGTAAGTTCCGTAAGCGTTGGTAAGGCGCGCGATCTCTTCTTTAACAGTACCATTGTAGAACGCATCGATCTCGTCCTCAGTCGCGGGGACATAGTACAGCACCCTCCTGGGCTTATAGAGCTGGTTGAGTTTGTTGATAAACATACCTGTCCTCCGCGTGGGCAATTACCCGTATTATACTATGCGAAGATTAAGAATATAAGGACGGCCGCCATGCCTCGCCGATCACACTTCCCTGCTGAGCTTAAACCAGAGAACCGTTACTTCCCCGTCATCCTCTTCACCTGTGATCTTGAAACCGAAGCGCTCAATATAAAACCTGATGTTCCGTTCATTATCCTTTGGCGTTACCAGAGTGATTTCATTCCAGTCCGGATGTTCGCTCATAAAATGCTTCAGAAGCAGCGTTCCTATGCCGCGGCCCTGTTCTTCTTTTAACACTGCAAGGCATCCGATGTAGTACTTGCCGAGGCCTTCCTCTTTGTAAGAGATGACGCCTATGGGCCTGCCCTGATCGTAAGCAATTATCTTCGGGTAATCCTTTACCGACTGTTCCATGTTTTCGCGGGACCTGCCATATGCCGGGCATTGTCCGTAACGGATGTGATCATCGTAGAAAGCAGAGTTATATATTTCTACAAGCACATCTGCATCACTTATTTCTGCGCACTTATAGACCAACATGTTAACTCCTGAGAACTTTGGCTTCTTCCTCTTCGATCAGCTTTAAAAGCTCTCCCTGGCGGCTTTTCATCTCATCGTCCGTCATGGGAGTTGTTTCTTCATCAGGAGCTTCATTTGGCTGATTCTGATACTTTTCCTGTTCGCGCAGCTGAGCTTTGTACTGGCGGGTATGCGAAAACGCTTCCGGATCGTACCAGTTCGGGTCGTATGCCAAAAAGTCCAGGATATCGAGCACGATATTGCCCGCGAGCGATTCCACAGGCTTTGACCATTCATTGTCAAATACATGCTCAGGCGGCGTGTTGATATAGTCTTTCCAGATATCAACGGGATATCTTTCCTTAGGCTGGGCCGCTTCCTTTATCTTCTTTGCCCTCTCCTCGTTGTGCTCCTCTTCGGCGTCCATTTTGGCAAACGCAGACTGCGGCTTGTTTTGAGGAACAACAGGAGCCTTGATCTTGTGACGGAAGGTACCCATGTCAACACCGGTAAGACGCAGTTCTAAAATGCAGTACTCGAGCATGTGGATCAAAAGCTTGTTCTTAAGTGGCAGAAGATCTTTGGCAAGCTGAGCCACATCATCGCGGTTTGCAAAAGTCTTAACATCCGCACTCGAAGAGATCTTCTTTAAAAGCTCTCCGGAATTCTTCGCCTGATAGCAGCACAAAAGCTTCAGGAGCAGGATCTCCGGAGTGCTCTCAGACATGCCGTTTAATACCCTGATCGCTTCACCGAAACGGCCGTCTTTGGAAAAGCTTTTGCAATCTTCGATCGTGCCGGGAACGGTATCTTCCGGCATGGCAAGATCGTTGCCGCATGAAAGGCATGCGTGTTTGCCGGTGTTGTCCGTTTTCATTAAGTATCCGCAAACCGAGCAACGAGCTTTCACCGCATTCACCTTTATTCTATCGGTTCGAAATCAGAAGCGCCGTGCTTGCAGAGCGGGCAGACGAAGTCTTCGGGGAGTTCATCGCCTTCATAGACGTAGCCGCAGATCTTGCAGACGTATCCCTTCTTACCCTCGGTCTCGGGCTTCGGCTTGACGTTGTTCTGATAGTAGGTGTAGGTCATCGTCTCCTTCTTGGTGATGACGCGCGACTCAACGACGGAGCAGATGAACATTCCGTGCGTTCCCAGATCGACATAGTCCTCAACCTTGAGAGAGAAGAACGCGTTGATGTACTGAGGCAGGAACCTGAGTCCGTTGTCAGATCTCATCTCCTCAATACCTGCGAACTTGTCGGCAGACCTTCCTGACTGGAAACCGAAGTTCTGGAAAACAGAGAACGGAGCATCAACCGACAGGCAGTTGACGTTCATTATGCCGGTCTGCTCGATGACGTGATGCGAATAGTTTTCCTTGTTGATGGCTACCGCGATCCTGTTGGGCGTGTTCGTCACCTGCGAAACGGTATTCACGATGAGGCCGTTGTCCTTCTTGCCGTCGTTCGAAGTGACGACATAGAGTCCGTAACCGATGTTGAACAGAGCCCTAAGATCGTTCTTGTCCGCGGTCTCAGACTTTCTCGCCTTGTACTCTGCGCAGAACTCCTCAGCCAAAGCCTCGAGCTGCGCGTTGCTCTCTTCGTTAAGAGCGGACCTGATGTGGACCGTGTTCTCCGCGAACGTGCAGTTCTTGCAGTTCTCGAGCATGGCCTTCATGGTCTTGGCAGCGGTCGGCGCCCACGAACCGTTCTCGATGAGGCCGATCTTGTGGTTTGCGAAATTGCGCTCCGTTAAGTGATGGATGAACTCCCTCATGAACGGGAAGATGCCTGCGTTGTAAGTAGTCGTAGCAAGGATTATCTTGCCGTATCTGAATGCGTCCTCAACTGCCTCGGCCATGTCGCATCTTGCAAGGTCATTTACGACGACCTTGGGGCAGCCCTTGTTCTGGAGCATCTCTGCGAGCTTCTCTACGGCCTTTTTGGTGTTGCCGTAAACGGAAGTGTAAGCGATCACGATGCCCTCGGTCTCCTGCTGGTATGTCGACCAGATCTGGTAAAGGTTGATGTAATAAGCGAGGTCTTCTTTAAGGACAGGTCCGTGGAGCGGGCAGATTATCTGAATGTCAAGGTTTGCAGCCTTCTTGAGGACTGCCTGAACCTGCGCGCCGTACTTTCCTACGATGCCGATGTAGTATCTTCTCGCTTCGCAAGCCCAGTCCTCTTCAACGTCCAGCGCACCGAACTTGCCGAAGCCGTCAGCAGAGAAGAGCACCTTGTCCGTTGAATCGTAGGTCATTAGGACCTCGGGCCAGTGGACCATCGGAGCGCCGACGAAGTTTAAGACGTGCTTTCCGAGCTCGAGCGTTGAGCCCTCGCCGACTACTATCTGGCGGTCTTCAAAAGCCGTTCCGAAGAAGTTTTTCATCATGACGAAAGCCTTGTCGGACGCAACGATCTTTGCATCCGGATAAGCCTTAACGAAGTTTGCGATATTAGCGGAATGGTCAGGCTCCATGTGCTGGACTACGAGGTAATCGGGCTTTCTGCCGTCTAACGCCTTTTCGAGATTATCGAGCCACTCGTGCGTGAAATTCTTATCGACCGTGTCCATTATGGCGATCTTCTCGTCCTTGATGACATAAGAGTTATAAGCCATTCCGTTCGGAACGACATACTGTCCCTCAAACAGATCGATCTTATGGTCATTAACGCCTACGTAAATAATGTCATTTGTAATCTGCATAATAATCTCCTTTGCCTGAATGTTTTTATAAATTATAACGTGTTATCTGCCTGCCCGATATACCGGGTCGTTCCTGTGCTGTTCGAACCAGTGTTCGATGAATTCCCTTACCCTGCTGTTCTCATAACCTAAACGGTCGTTATAGGAATAGTAGAACGGCCCGTATCCTATGAGGTCATCCACAAAGATCATGTTTTCAAAAATGACGGTCCACTTGTGCCCAGCGAAAAGTACCTTGTCGCCGCGCTTAAATCCGCTGAAACTGCCTGTCACCGCGGGTGAGATGCCGTTCCTGTAGCTCCCCGGATAGATCAGTCCGTTCGGCTGCATTATCTTCGGGTTCGCCGAAGAGGGAACAAGGTCTCTCAGCCACCAGGACTTTTCCTTCTGCTGAAATTCAATGTACTGCTTGCACGAGAGCACTTCCTGCTCGCTCAGGAGCGTAATGCCCTGAAGTTCCACATCCACCTGAAGATCCGGACGGTTCTGGACGATTCCGAAACGCCCCGGTATTAACTTAAACATGTCGTGGTCCGGCATTGGAAATCTGCAGTACGAAGTCTTTCCCTTCCCGTCGCCTCTCAGGCGCAGCTTCTCTTCAAGCGTCATGTAAGCATATGGCTTAAAGCACGTTCTCCTGTATGTCTTGTCGTAATAGACTATGTAAATGAAGCGCTTATCCTGCGACGCAAACTTCTTATTGACGAGGTCCATGACCTTTATGAATGATTCCCTGTTGACCGTGTGAATGCAGTTGAACCTGTCACAGGAGATGAAACCGTTGCCTTTAACAAACGCACTGAGAAATTCCATTTCCGCGGTAATCTCTTTATCAACATCGAAATAGAAATGCTGGTCCCCGCTTCCGTAATGCCAGAACGGCTTCAAATTCCATTCATCAAGCATGTGATATCTCTCGATATCCTCGTCGATATAGTACTCAAGTTTCCGGTTAAGCAACTCGAAAAAACTCTGCGCAACCTTCTCGGCGATGTCGTCAGGTATTATGTTTGTGGCTCCGAATAAACCCATAGTCTTATCCCTTATTTGTGAAAATGAAGCAGCGTCTGCTGGTCTGTATATCCGATCTTCCTGTAGAACTCATTTCCGCCGCCGGTCATGAGCTCAGCACCCAAAGGACAGAGCACCGCATTCAGTCCCACAGCAAAAGATCAGGGGTAAGCTGCATCTCGCCTTTACAAACAGGGCATCTGACGGCCTTCTGGCTCAGTTTGTCGATAAGATCGATCGGCTTAAGGGTCCCGCCGCAGGAAGAACACTTATGGGGATATTTTTTCGCGATCTTGTAACCCTCTTTTAAGTCCTGAAAAGTCAGGCATCCGACGTTGAGCGTCTTGTCATCGCTCTTCTTCGGCAGGAAAAGGCTCATGCTCTTGACCGTGTCAAATGCGCCGCAGTCCTGGCAGACCGCCATGTAAGCCTCGCAGTTGACCGCCGCGTCCGGGTGCTCTTCAAAGAACTTCTGATATTCTTCGCCGTACTTGCCCTCTTTGATGGCAGAAACCGTTTCCTGATATACGGTAGGAAAAAGCATCCCGTATCCAAGTAAAGCCCTGTATTCATAATCGCAGTTCACGCATCTTATCAGATAACCATTGCCCATAAGAACGAACCCCCTGAAGACTGTCTGTCCTTATTGTATCAACTTTCCCCGTAAATCTCCTTAATGAACTTGTTAATCCTTCTGCTCTAAAAAGGAGGTTGGCCCGGGATACCACTCCCGGGCCAGATAGAAAGACTAACTATTAAAAGTCAATAGGAGAACAAGACTAATCCACAGCGTCTGTTAGAAATTATAAGACCTTGATGAGGGTCTATAAAAACTACAAATTAATAATACGAGGAGAACACTATGACAACACTCAGAACCGGAAAGAACTCGAAAGGAGGTAATGGGTTGTTGTTTATGTTTTGAGTATACAACCCTGCTATACGATTGTGAGGACATTAATGGGACTGAACTATGGTTGCCAGAATCTTTTCGGAAGCATTTTTGCGGACCAATTTAGTTGCATAGGAAAAGGGGCGTGGTATAATACAAGTGGCAACCTCGTAAGAGTGGGCAGCTCTTAAATCGAAAACCCCGAAGCTGGCACTTCGGGGTTTTCTATTCCGTTTTTTTCGAGGTGGCTTAGACCTCAGGCTGATGTTTTTTACTTCCCTCTATCCAACCATTTGCTGATGAAATTGGCGATTACACCAGCCATAACAGAAGAAAGAAATGAGAGTATATCTCTCATTTTGGCAACCTCCTTTCTGCTACCTAAATAGAAGAAAAAAGTGGCAGCAATTAGATTTTAGTTTGCGATAATTTTAAAAGAAATATAGGTAGACGAAAGTTGGGACTTTCAGGCATCAAATGGGACTTTTTTTACGAAAATGGGACTGTTATAAGAAGATCAAATGCATGCTTGTAAAGTTGTATCGAATAACACGCGTGGTATAATAGACATACCGATGAAATGAGAGAAAATATTATTCATCAAAACGAAAACCCCGAAGTGGCTGCTTCGGGGTTTTCTATTCCGTTTTTGAGGTGGCTTAAGACTCTTCATCCGGCCATTCAGGCTCGTCATCGAAATAGTCAACGTATTGCGGCCACTCCAGCTGCTGTCCCACTTCCGTCCAGCACTCTGCCATAACCTTGTTCACGTATTTCATAATGTTGAGGATCTCAGCATAGAACTGGTCATTTTCCGACATCGCCAGCATAACGATCATGAAATTTCCGGCTATGTAACCCATATCGGAGAGCCTGGAGTTATCTTCAGCAAAGGCGGCACTCGTCTTCTCATAAAGCGACTTTCCGTAATCATCAAGACTTTCAAAGCTGTTGTTTATCTCACTTACAATGCGGTCCCAAGCCTTTTCATCATAGCTGGAGAGATCCACGGTAAAAACGTCCGTGCCCTTAAACTCCCATGGCAATTCAGCCGCCATATCGGCGCGGCGCGTCTCGTATTCTTCCTTGTCCTTTGATTCGAAAAGATACTCTTCCAACAGTTCTTTCTCGTTATCGATCGCATTCAAACAAGCTTTCCGAAGTTCTTTAGTCTTCATCAGCGCGATCAGGAACTTTGAAAAATTCACGGTAATGTTTCTTATGCGGCTTTCCTTCAAAGTGCGCAATTCTTCAGGCAGCAGGCAGCTCAAAGAAACGTTTTCTTGGAACTCTTCAGCGTCTATGTCCGCGATCTCGTTGAAAACTTTATCGAACAAGCTCCTCAGCCTGGCTTCAGCCATTACGTCCGGTTTTTTATTTGCTTCAGAAGACATTGCCTAAACTCCTTTTGAATGCCAGTCTTTAAACTGCTTTTTTATTCTTTTCATCCGGGTCAACAAATTCAATTTTCAAGATTTTGCCCATGCCATGTGCTAATCTCTTCAGTGTCTTTATTGACGGATTTCCATTGCCATTTTCAATCTTACTGATATCACCTTGAGCAATACCCGTTTTCCTTGCCAATTCGCTTTGCGTAAGTCCTGCAGCTTCCCTTGCATCAATTAATGCTTGAACGATGGAAAAATCAGGTTCAAGAGCATCCCATTCCTTTTTGAAATCGGGATCTTTCATCTGTTCAATAAGATATTCGTTAAAATCAGTTTCTTTTTTCATAGTGTTTATCCGCCTTTTAAATGAGGTTTACAGTATTCTAAACATATTTATGCTATCAAACTCGATTCAAATAATCATCTCTGTATTGGATTGCCCGCTCAATTTCTGAAGGAGGCGTCTTGTCAGTTTTCTTAACAAAACCATGAGTCAAAACAGCTTTGTTTCCAATCACGTAGAAAAATAGAACACGGGTAATATCATTTCCTTCTTTTGCTCGTAATTCAAAAATGCCATCTCTTAATGATTTTGCATACGGTTCTCTTAATTTGTTTCCGTTTTCCTGGAGCAAAAAAATCGTTCGTGTCATTTTTGCTTTCATTTTTATATCCAAACTGTCCAAAAAGTCTCTGGCAGGCTCTTCTCCTTTCTCATTCTGATAAAATACAACCTGCATCGAATATGCCCTTTCTATAGGATTTATTCTATAATATCGGATATATCCTATAAGTCAAACAAAAAATTACAATTTGGAAAATATGTTAATATTGGCCTGAATCTTTTGCCTTATCACCAGATGGTAATGTCGACCGAATCCGAGCCCTTGTTGAACTTGATCTTTCCGCTGGTCGCCTTTGCCTTAAGGAGGCTCATATTGGGCTTCACCTTCTTGCTGCCGAAGCGGATCTTGACCATGTCGGGTGACGGGTGCTTTTTGGTGAGCTTGAGGCCCCTGATGTCAAGGCAGTCGGATCCGTTGATAGTGAAGTTGAGCCTTCCGCCGGTGACCGCAATGGTTCCCTTGACCGTAAGCTTGCCGCCTTTCATTATCCTGATCTCCTGAGGCTCCACCTTCGGGAGCTTGGCCTTGCCGACGTTGACCGTTACCTTCGTATAGATCATGCAGTCGATCTTATGGCCGCTGTCATCCTTAACTGAAGACTTGCCCTTGGTGAGGATCGCCTTGACCATGGCGGTCTCGAGCTTGTTCCTTTCCGCGTAAGTCGTTTCAGGACCGCGGTAAGCCAGTTCAAACCTGTCGCCATGGGAAGTAAAATTGCAGTCGATGCGGTCGGAAGTGGGAGCCATGTCACGCGTGTCCTGCTTTTTGGAAAGATATGCCGGCAGGCCGACCTTCTTCTTGCTCGTGTTGTCGATGGTTACGATCTGGACCGATTCCTTCACGTACTTGTCCTTGGTGAAAGAGCCGGTGGAAACCGAAAGTCCGGTCAGATCAACGAAAGAGGCGTTCTCGAGTTCAAACAGCCTATTGCCCCCGGCTTTCTTTACCGCTGCGTCACCATTCAGCTTGCCCTTTATCGTTACCTTGTGGCCATCGCAGTTAAGGGATAATCCGAAAAGGTCGTCCTTGGAAACGTCGATGGTAATGTCGCCTTCAAGCCTGATGTGGTCAACGCCTGATTTCTTCTGTTCGCGGACATCTTCGATGGTCTTCGCGGGCTTTCCCTCAGGATCTTCCCTGCCCGGGCCGCCGGGATTTCCGGAACCGCCGCCTTCGCCGTCTACCAGAGCCTTCCACTCGCCCGCATATTTCTCGTCAGACAGACGGCACATCTCGATGAACTTCTCTTCAGTCTCCCTTGCCGCGCCGTCAACCGTTATGTTGCGGTAGTGCTCGTTCTTTCCCTCATCAAAACGCGCTCTGTAGCTCTCGTAATCCTCCTCGCCCGCGATCATGGCACCAAGGCCTACGACGTTGAGGTTGGGATCTGCCTTTATGAGCCCGATGAAGTCACGGATTCCGTCCCAATAAGGCTTTCCGACGAACTCCTCCTTGCGGAATCCGGGGGTGTATTCGCTGGTGCCGCAGTTGGTGATGAGGTCATGATCGCAGATCATGTAAAGGTCCATCGCGGTGTTCCCGCCGTTATGCTCAGTCTCCACCCTGACGCCAATGTAGTTGACGCCCGTGACGGGCTTGGGCGTAGGCGTGGGGCCATTATGTTCATCGGGGTTCTGCGGAGCTTCAGAAGAAGCGCCGCCGTTGTCAGTGACACCATTGCCTGCGCTGCCGTTACTGCTGCCGTCTCCCGTGCTGCCGGCAGTGCCGCTGCAGCCGGACAGAAGCACAGTAAATGCAACAGCAAGAACCAGAACTAAAGCTGTCAGTCTTTTCATGGCATGTCTCCTGTTTAACAATCCTTCGTAAACCTGCAGTCAGGAAACCCTGCGCATCCCCAGAAATCGCCGTATTTACCTGTACGCTTTTTCAGTATGTTCCCGCAGTAAGGGCAGACAGGCACCTTTTTGGCAGCCTCCGACGGATCAGAGATCTCCTTTGCAAGGCAGTCGTAGACCTTCTTGTTTATATGGCAGTCAGCAAGAGCGCGGTGCGCACCGTCATAAGAGACGTCGTAGTGATCTGCCAGAGCTTCCAGAGAATGGCTGTAAAGTTCAGGCAGGTATCTCTGTGAAAGAAACAGGGTGTCCACATAGTCATTTGCAACGGGTTTCCCAAAGAAACGGACGGCATCCCTCTGAATGAACTTAAGGTCAAACCTCTTGATGTTCTGACCAACAAGGACATCATTACCGATAAAGGCGATAAAGCCCTTCAGCGCCTTTTCGGTCTCAGGCGCATACTTTACCATTTCATCCACGATCCCGTTTACGCAGCTGGCCTCATAAGGAATGTGCATCCCGGGATTAACGAGCGTGGAATACTCATCAACGACCGATCCGTCCCTGACCTTAAGAGCAGAGATCTCGATTATGGCGTCCTTGTCCGTATCAAGACCCGTGGTTTCCAGGTCGAAGATGACGTAGTCGGGTATGTATTGAAGCAATGATTTCATGAGTTGATTGTAGATGGAAATATATCAGATAACAATAGCCAGATATTTTGCTTTCCGATTATTTCGCTGTTTACAACTTATATCTGTTCATAAACTCCTTGTAATCCTCAAAAGAGCCCACACAGTAACTGGTATCCTCAGGATCATGAGAAACATCAATAGGTCCTTTTGAATCTTCTGATACAGCAATAATTTCTTTCTTCCTGCCGGGAATCTTACGAATGTAACTCTTCATACTCTCACCTTCTATAAGCCTTCAAAATGATCTCCCGTTCCCTTTTCATCGTAAACATCTCATATTCGTAGATTGCTTTCCAGACTTCGTTCAGCTTCTTCTGGCTTTCAGCAGTTTCGCCAGGGAAGATATGTGTCGGATCATCGAAGAAAGAACACCTGGACCACTCATTAATGGGCATGTAGAGCTCGTAATCGCCCCCGCTGTCTTTGACTTTTTTCAAATACTTCTCCCTGTTTTCCTGCCTATAGCCCGTATGGGAAGCAACATGCAGTACGCGTGCAATGACGCTATAGATTTCATCCTGCGTAAACTTGTTGTCGGCTACTCTAAACATGAGCACATCCGAGAACGGGACAGCCGCAAAACTGCGGTTCTTGCAGTTATCCGGATCGGTAAGGAGATCCTCAAGGAAAAGAAGCCTTACCTGCCACCGGTCAAAATAGTCTTTTTCAAACTCCCCAAACGCATAGATCACACCGGTCTTCAGGTTGGGACTCTCATTGATCTCAAGGTCCTGAAGATATCTGATGTAGTCGTAGAGCTCTTTTCTCTTCGCCTGTGCATATTCAAACACGGTCAATTCACGAACAGCGTCATCGTACCTGATATAGCTGTCGTTGTAACCGATCGGATTATTGTAGTAATAGAGATCGTAGAGCTTCTCGCCATACTCCTCGAAAATGGTATCGACCAGTTCAGTTATATCAAGTTCAAAAAGATAATCTTTAACCGTCTTCATTTCCACGACTCCTCATCTCATTAAGCATGCCTCTGTAAAGCAGGAGCTGGATTCTTTCTTCTTCGGTAATGAAACCAAGTCTTTGACAGGCCATTGCGCAAAGCTGCTTTTCATCTTCATCAACGTTGTCGTCAGTCAGGATCAAGGCGAGCATAGCGACCTTAACTATCCTGGGCTCATCAACATAACTGCCGTCGGGTTCTTTCGCCGTATGGTACATTGGTGTGATCTTTGCGGGTTCCATGGTACACCTCCTTGCTTCTCATATAGTTGCGCTTTACTTTTCACCCTTATGATAAAACCAGTGATGTACGGTAATTGTCCCATCCGAAAAGAGTTCAGATCTCTATCAGAACGCCTGAAATGTTAATCTGTTACAATCCCACAACATATTCACAGCAATGTCTTTATCTCCAAACTTGTTTTTGACAATTAACAGTTTGGCATCAAACTGATATCGGCCTTTATCCACTAATGCAGACCTCGGAGACAGACAAGCAGGGTTATAAACAAATACAATGTTGTCAACTGTTTCTGCAAAAGGAAGCTTTACTATATCAGCACTGCCGGGAAATCCTTTTTCGCCGTATTCGAAATCTTTCGGAACTTTCGCGATAGCAATGACAGGAACACCAAATTCAACAGCATTCCTCTTCAGTTCAAAATAAGTATTAAATATGGATTTAATATCAGCTGTATCTTTCTTCAAACATTCAATGTCATCAATGATCACCAGCCCTATGTCGACATTCAAAAACAATAGGCCTTCTATTCTGGTTATAATGTATTTCAGCGCAGCGTGTGGCATACGATCATCAATGTATATCGGAAGTCCAGTTACCCCGCCAGTCATCTTTGATATTGATTCGCAATCGCCTATCAACTGATTTTTCTGCATAGAAGATTCTATAACCCTACGTACAACATTAATTCTGTTATCTTTAGAAAAATAGACAACTGCCTTTCCGCTTCTGCCTGCAACACTTTTGGCTATATCAAGTGCAAGCGAGGTCTTTCCCTCTAGTGGCCTTCCCGCAAACACATTCAGGGTTCCAGGTCTCAAACCGCCTAAAACCCTATCAAGGCTTGAAAAACCTGTTGTAATTGCATCGTCGCACATATTCACCCCTCGCTTTCCTTTTCATTCACACAAAGTTTACCTGCGCGCATGTACCAATTTCACACCATGGAAATAAATATCATATACAATGAAAGTATCTTTAAGAAAGCGGGGACTTAGCCATGCCAAACAGCAAAAAGAAGATGATAACTTCAAACAATAATTACTGAACTTATAATCTCAAAGAGAGTGAGAAAATCCTCTGGAAAAATAAGCGCTTTTGATGTCTCAGCCGCAGCAGCACAAGTTGTATTGCCCATATGACCATACTTTTTGCGTCCCATATTAACCGTGATCGGAAATCTTGTATTTATGGTGCTTTCTCTACTCGTAGCTGTAGTTCCTTCCCACTTAAACCCATTCTTTTCAAGAAAGACAATAAAGTCATTCCTTTCCATCTTACCTTTGACATTGATTTAGTATTCTCACAGGATATCTTTTTAGCATCACTCCACATGTATACATTAAGATGATATCAAGGTTGAACTTCAGTCTTGTTGCCATATACTATCTCTCTAAGCCGCGCAAGCCATCTCTGTACGGCTCCGGCTTCCAATGCTTCCAGTATCAGACCGTCACAGAAACGCTCTCCACGGATCAACGCCATAAACAGAGCCATTAAACATTTGTCATCCATTTTTGAAACATCAATTGTATCTACCTTTATATCCGTATACCCATATTGTCCAAGAATACCCATGTAATCTGTCAACTCGTAATCAGGGTTATTCTTATGGAAATTGTAAACGGCTTCTATCAGTTTGTGCACATTCTCAGAATATTTAATATGAGGCCATGGCAGTGGGTCATTCTTAGTTCCTTTGTGAGTTTTTACACTCTCTAACAAAGGGTTTATTACCTCACCAAAAGAATCATTTTTCAGCGCATCTTCCAGCTGTAACAATTCTTCAAACTTACCGGGTTCAATAGCATGCTCTCTCATAATACTCATCTCCTCCTTTACTTTACGTACTGCGTGAAACTGCCAACAACATCAGAAATATCGCTAGGAAGATAATCTTTAGCCTGAGCAATAATCTCCTCTGGTACAGCCCATTTAGCTTCTGCTATGGCCCCTGCAATGGCTCCCAGAGTGTCAGTATCGCCTCCAATATACATGACGTTACGAATACAGTCTTCGTAGCTCTCAGACTCCAGGAAGCACTCAAATGCTTCCGGCATGGTATGCATGCAGTCTTCCACATGTTGGTAATTAGGGCGAATGTCATCCAAGGTCCTGGAAAGGTCATATCCGAATTCTTCTTCAATGTAGGCCTTAATCTCGTCCTTGGAAGAACCTGTTCTTGCCATGAATATGGCAGCTGCCACGGACTCCGCGCCCTTAATTCCCTCAGGGTGGTTATGAGAGACTTCCGCTGTCCATCTGGCAACCTCTCTGGTACGTTCCAGTGAATCGTAGAGCCAGCCGACGGAAGAAACCCTCATTCCAGAACCGTTGCCATAGCTTCCGTACGGTTCCGGGTCATCTGTAAGTACCCAGTTAATGAACCTTGCACCGTATCCCGCGTAAGGGTACTTCTGTCCCCACTTCTTCATTGAGCGGATCACCGCCTCCTTGACTGCCTTCTCATCTGCATCAGGACCTGCATCCATCAAAGCTTCAGCTACTGCTGCTGTCATTACGGTATCATCCGTAAAATCGCTTTCAGAAGTGAAGAGCTTAAAGTCCCTAGTCTTGTTTCCCCTGTCAAACTCGAATCTGCTTCCAATAATGTCTCCAATAATAGCGCCTAACATAATCTTTTCCTCCTTATTACTTTTTATTTTTTCTATTCTTGTTCTTAGTGTGTACAGGTCTGAAAGTTACGCCGGCCTCCTCCATACCTTCAAGCTCTTTTGCCTTCTCGAGAATAAACCCGAACGTGACTTTTGAAAGGGCAAACCCGTCAGATTCCGGGTTTATAATTATTCCTTCAATCGACTCCGCGTCCAAGGCTGCCTCAAGAATGGACTTAATGGGTACAGCCTTGACGGCATTGGTCTTTACAGCTTCACCAATCTCGTCCTTGCATGTGAAGAGCGGAAACCACAGGCGTCCGTCTTCGACTTCAATAAAGGTGAAGAGTTCATCCGGTTCAGGGCCGTCTTCGAAAAGGTCGCCGACCTCTGTATCGGGGTTGAAGTCCAGGGCTAGGCGTGTCAGGTTCAGCAACGGCATGAGCGCCTTTTTGCCCGTTCCAACAAGGAAAACAAGGTGCGTCACAATGTCAATTGCTTTCTCATCAACAGGATCCTTCAGGTATTCCTCAACGGAATCCTTAAGAAATGTTGTCTCCATCAGTTCGTTGTTTTCGTCAGTCTTCTTCATATCAATCCCTCCTTATGCTGCATTGCCCTTATTCCAACGGCTGTTCTTGTAATACCTCTGGGTTACGGATCCCATGATCCCGTTTCTTCCCTGAGGAATTGAATTTCTGAAATTAATAAGTCTCGGAATGTCTGAAATGTGCCAGTACCTTGTCCTGTGTGCTCCGCACCTGACAAAATCAGGAAGAAGCTTCGCATAATCATTACCGGGGTTTTCCCTCTTCCAACGGTACCATGCAGAAATAGTCGGCACGCTGGAGCCTATGGCTACTGCCAGTTCTGCGACATTCAACAGCTTTTCGTTCTCGTTTGCCGGAGCAGGAGTCTCCTGCTCTTCAGGCTCTTCGGGAAGCACCTCTCCGTTTGCCCTGGCAATATCCGCTCTAATAAGCTTCTTAATGTAGGTGGACTTGCCGGTGTTGTCCAGGCTGTTCAGCTTCTCAATGACGTCAGCGTCATACTTCTTGCTCAGGCGAATGTTGACCTGAGTTGTGTTTGCCTTCTGGTACTTTGCAATGTACTTAATGTTATTCGACATGTTTCGTTCCTCCTTAAAGGTATTATTGATAGATCGTCTACTTGAGACGACGGATGATCTCTTCTTGGATAGGAGGTAACAGCCATCGTTCAAGCTTTAGCACCTTGCCCTGTTGCAGGTTGCTGTGCGGTCATTGGGCTTGTCCCTCGCGCACTCTCTATGGTAGTTTCACTATAACACGCTTTCTGTTTTTGTGTGTCCATTTAATCGGACTGTTTTTGGGTGCCTCCTTTCGCTGTCACCTTGCGTTTGCTTGTTATGGCTATATTGTAGGACGGATCAAGACGGAATAGGTCAACCGCAGATTGACGTTTCAAAAGCAATAAAAAACCGCCCCGGAAAGGAGCGGAATATAGTATTTACAATGCTTTCGTCACTTCAGCTTTCTCAATTCCTCACAACCGTTTTCTTCAAGTTTTTTATCAATTTTTTCGTAATCGCGGATCCCGTTCTCTATACAAGCCCTGATAACGACATCCGCCTTGCGGCTCCTGCTCAGCGTATAACCCGCCCGCTCAAGAAGATCCAATGTCTCATCAAGATCAAGTTCAAGAACAATGCATATAGTAACCGCGACAAACTTAGCCGGATGGTAATTTGAATTTTTTTGCATGGCAGAGATAACCTGCTTGCTGAAATACCTCTCATTTGGGCCATACAGTTTAGAATACTTAATCCCCTTCTTGTCTGCTAATTCAAAAACCTTGACACTGAAAGGCTTCGCCGCATCATCATAGACCGCATCAAGCTTAGCCTGTTCATCGCGGTTGAGAGGTCGGTTGCTTGCGCCATGGAAATAGCGCTCACGCCTGCGCCTTATCGTACTCATGTCATGCCAGTCTTCATCGGTCAGGCCGTATTCATCCACGACAGCGTTTTCTACATAGTTATCGTCTATATACTGCTTTATCTTTTTCGCGACGGCCGCCGTCGATTCATAAGAATCCTTATCGAAAACAACGAGCATTATCTTCATGTCACTGCCGGTCTCTTTAAGGAACTTCTTGGAAACAGTCTTTGCTATCTCAACCGCCTCATCGTGAGGAAAGCCGTACGCCCCGGTTCCGATCAACGGGAATGCAATGGACTTGCAGTTGAGTTCCAGCGCAAGATCAAGCGAGTTCTTATAGCACGACTTCAGCGTTTCAAGTGCTGTCTCATTATCGATATCCCATGCAATGCAGACTGTATGAATAATGTATTTTGCATCAAGATTATAAGCAGCTGTCTCAATGGCATCACCCGGCTTGATATCTCCAATCAGTTTTCTTGCTGCCAGAAGCTTGTCTTTCCCGGCAGCTGTATAGATGGCATTGTCAGTACCTGCGCCGATCGCAGGCTTGGGATTGGCAGTATTAACTATCGCATCTGCCTTAACTCTTGTTATGTCATCTCTGATTATCGAAAAGGGCATAAGTCTGTTTCCTTTAATGAAGATTACTTATTAATTTATTTTATATTATTCCGATTATTGAGGCACTTTTTCCGTTCAAAAGAAGATCGGTGCAGTGTTCACATTGACGGTTTTTGTAGGTTTTTGTCGGCTAAATTCAGATGTTTGAGCAGTTATAATTGTTTTGGAGTGCTGCCGGCACGGCAGGCGGTTGACCTCCCAAATCCATGACTCGTTCATGGTGAAAGGAGGTGCAGTATGACTGATTATGAATTACTGAGTGTGATACTCACATTCGGATTATTGATAGTTTCGATTATTGCTCTTTGTTTTAAGACAAAGAAATAAGCCGCCCCCCGACTAAGGTCACGGCTTATTCAATAAGTCCAAACTGAGGTCAACCGTCTTCCGGTGGCACTCTTTATGTTGATATTTTACCTTGGATAGAACCAAAATGCAATTGAACAAAGCCCTCGTAAAAAGGCGTAAGAAAACCCCGAAGTTGCCGCTTCGGGGTTTTTGATTTCACATGAAAGAAATCAATCATATCCATGTGATTTGATTATAACACGATGCGTTCTGTTTTCAACACAATTTGAACAGTACCGATTGTCACAAAAGTCTATGTGCAGGTCCATGTTTGAGCATGATACATAGACCATGACATAGAATCTTGCCCGAAAACAATCCGTATTCTATGTGCAGGTCTATGTCAGATGCCTTAACACAGACATCAACATAGAATTATTGATTTGAAGTATTAATTTCCCAGATCAGTTCGCTGGTTGAGCAACTAAAAGTGAACTCATCTGCGAATTAGCACTCTCTTACATCAAAACAATCACCAGATAGTAATATCCACCGATTCCGTGCCCTTCTTAAGCTTCAGTTTGCCCTTTGTTGCCTTGGCTTTAAGGATCTTTGTATTGATGCCGGCTTTCCTGTTATAAAGGAAGGATCATTGCAACTGATAAAACGCGTGAATAATACACGTAGCGACATGAACGAGATGTCAATGTTTCATCAAAACGAAAACCCCGAAGTTGCCGCTTCGGGGTTTTTGATTTCCGCATGAAGGAAATCAATCATATCTATGTGCCTTCGGTTTCTTTCTCCAAACATTCCCAAAAACCGACACCAACCCGCATGACTGTTGCTAAATCAACAGATGAACGCAAGATTATCCATATTATCACCGTCTTCCGGGTGCAATACTGATAACCGTAAATGCTGACCGGCAGGTCGGCGAGTTAATCAACTTTTCGGAGGATGAATTATGAAAGACAATGTGGCACCATTTACTGCCAAAAAAACGTATCTGATAATAGGCCTGGCATTTATTGCACAGATGCTGATCGCTATTCTGGCGTCGTTTCTCATTTTCAGGCCGTTCAGCGATGCAGAGAAGCTCAAGCAGCTCGTTAGTGTGATCACTCCTACCGGAGCGTTTCTGCTTATGTATGTTCCCAGGGTGATCGGTGTCATCGCATTTTGGCTCATAGTACGAGCAATACCGTTCAAGCGCCAGCCCGGCAGCAAGATGGGCTTTGGCACGATCTTGCAGCTGTTCTTCATCATGTATGCTTTTTCGAGCGTTGCAAACATAATAGGTATCGGCATGAACATGCTCTCGCCTGCAGGAACCCAGACGCAGACAGACCAGTTATCAGGCATAATCTCGACCGGCAATATCGGCGGATTTATCATCGTTCTCATGCTGGCACCCGTATTTGAGGAGCTTGTCTTCAGAAAGATGCTCCTTGACAGGACAGCCGGATTCGGCGAGACAAACGCAATCTTATTCTCTGCAATCTGCTTCGGTCTGTTCCACGAGAACCTGACCCAGTCCTTATATACATTCGGCATCGGTCTGATCCTCGGATATGTCTACATCAAGACAAGGAATGTGTTCGTCACCATGATCATGCACTTTGTCTTCAATTTCATGGGAACATCCGTTATGTATGTGCTCCCGATGATGGAAAAGGGCGGCAGGTCTCCTGCACTCATCGCCGTAGTCGGCCTGCTCTTGAGCGCTATGGTAGTCTCCAACGTTCTGGGCATCATCTTCCTCATCAAGTGGATCAGGAACAAGAAGTTTGTCTTGAACAACAACACCGAGCACTGCATTCAGAAGAAGGACGTTTTCAAGACAATCTACCTGAGCGCATCAGTAGTCGTCTTCTTCGCACTGTGCCTGTTCTCGATCGTGTCCAGCCTCTTTAATATCAAGGTGTTCTGAGTCCTCGAAAACCGGACCGGGCACCCGCCCGTGAAAATATATCAAATATGGCGCCGTAATGAAGTGAACCCCTGAAGTTGAACAAACTTCGGGGGTATATATATGAAATACAGTTTTGAATTGAAAAAAGAGATTTACGAGAAGCATTGTGAAGGATATGGCAGTGACTATCTTCCCGAAGAAACAGGACATGCCACCTGAAGAACAGCAGATTGCTCGTCATAATCTGCTCAAATACTGTGAGCTGGATACCTATGCAATGGTCAAGGTTTGACAGGAACTTGTAAGGGTAAGTCAATAACTTCTTACAGAGTTTGACCTCTTTATTATTTAAAGCCTTGGATGATATGAAAGAATTCAGGTAATCATCTTTCGAGATATTTGACCGGAACCGTCTTCGTAAGCCAGACTCCGTTTACCGAACAGTAGAACTTATATCCTTCTCTATACATCGCTCCACTCTTCACCTTATAGATAACGGGCTTTCCGTGCCTCTGCCCTACCTTATAAGCAGTCTCTTCATTTGAAGACAGATGAACATATAACCTGGACTTCGGGATCAATCCTTCTATATCAATGGAGGCAACATATTTTTCGCCGGTTCCATGGAAAAGGATCTCCGGCGGTTCTTTCTCTTCAAGCTCTACATCAACCGGTATGGAATGTCCCTGATTTGCTCTTATGAGCGTCTTATCTTCATTGAAAGAATATCTCTGTTTCTCATCTTCAGCGACTATCTGTTCCAGTATAGCCATGTCTAAAGGATGCGTTTTTGAAACGCCTGCTATCAGTTCATCCACATTTGCCCAACCATGTTCATCAAGCGAGATTCCAATGACTTCGGGCTTGTGGCGCAATATAAGAGATATATACTTGCTTGTTTCTTTATTACTCATAAGCACTCCTCCCAATTACCAGGAATAAGATACTGTTATTATCATCCCAACCGCCTTTGATACTCAATGACCAGACTGTAAACATTTGACAAACCACACTCTCTTACATAATTCTAGAGATGTTTATGTCCCAAAATATTCGCATCGATTATCAAATAATTATATTAATAAAGTGTTTTGCAAGGTGGTAATTATGACCAATAAGGATATAAAGGCAAGAATAATAATCTGCGGAGGAAGGCACTTCAATGACTATAACACTTTAGAAACGTTGGTAGATTCTGCAATATACGAAAAAGGCATAAACTACAACGAAATTGAAATTGTAAGCGGTCATTGCGCAGGTGCGGATACCCTGGGCGAACTATACGCCAAGAATCACAATATAGCATGCAAATTATTTCCTGCAGAATGGACTAAATATGGTCGAGCAGCCGGGCCAATTCGAAACACACAAATGGTTGAATATGCTTCAAAATCAACATTTCCGATAGTAGTTGCTTTTATCAGTCCACGATCCAAAGGAACCATGGACACGGTTAAAAAAGCGACCCAAAAAGGCTTTGCCATA